>OCQB01000431.1_pt1 | contig 47653 bp, 36 predicted proteins | sample 1538631 | NCBI WGS metagenome assembly OCQB01 (sample SAMN04571713, study PRJEB22368) | human gut metagenome | biome: human gut; material: stool | host: Homo sapiens | place: Luxembourg | collected 2012-10-19
ATTTCACTTCGACTTGGGGCGTGATGTTCTCCAGGGCCTGTTTCCAGATTTCCAGCGGAGATTTATCAGCATCCTTCATCTTCTTGCCCACGATTTCGAGTGAGTCGTAGAAAATCGAGTAGGCAATACTCTTCTTACCATCCAGCATGAGGTTGTTCACGAAACGGGTCACAGCCACGTCACCGAACTTCGGATCCGGAAGTAGAATTCGCTTTTTTGGCTTAGCTTTTCTCATTGCTATTGAAAAATGTTCAGATTAAATGTTGTTTCTTGGCTTCCCTAAAACTATTTGCCTGCCTTGGGGCGTTTTGCACCGTACTTCGAGCGGCGCTGACGGCGTCCGTCGACACCTGCCGAGTCGAGCGCGCCGCGCACGAGGTGATAACGTACACCGGGGAGGTCCTTCACACGACCGCCGCGGACGAGCACGATCGAGTGCTCCTGCAGGTTGTGGCCCTCGCCGGGGATGTAGGCGTTGACCTCCTTGCCGTTGGTCAGACGAACACGTGCCACCTTACGCATGGCCGAGTTAGGCTTCTTCGGGGTCGTCGTGTACACACGCGTACAAACGCCTCGGCGCTGGGGACACGCGGCCAGTGCGGGAGACTTCGACTTATCCTCCAGCGACACGCGGCCGTTTCTTACTAACTGTTGAATAGTTGGCATTTTAAAACTGTCCTTTAAGTGTTAAAAAATCTATCTCCATTGTCCAAAATGGACTGCAAAGGTACGCATTTTTTTGGAAATCCAATAATTCCCCCCATCTTTTTTTGCCTTTTTACAGCGATTTAGCCGCTTTCGGAAACTTTTTGCTTATATGTCCCGTAAAACCATAAGCGAACATTTATACGTGTTTTCGGAATACGCTGTCAGCAAGCCTGTTAAACGGCGCGCGGCGCGGAGACGAAAAAACGGGCCGCAGGAGAGAGTCCTCCCGCGGCCCTGCCATTCCGTATACACTGTACATCAACGAGATATGCGGACTACCCAACCGTTATCGTAGCCCGATCCGTGGTCGACGTCGTCAACCCGGACAAGACTCTTCACGTCGGGCTCGTCGCCATGCCAGACGATGTAGAGGTCGAACTCCACCTCGGTCGTCGATCCGTCCTCCCACTCGACGGTAAACCGCTGATCGCGGTAGTTGTCCGTCGGGGAGAACTCGCCGAAGGAGAGATGCCACCCCTGAAGCTCCTCCAGGGAGGAATAATAGGGGTCGCGCTCCAGCCGCAGGGCCAGCGGACGCGGCATGTTAAAGCGGCTGGCGGGAGCGGAAGGCTCCGTAACGATCCCATAGCGTTCACCCTTGTAGGAAACCGCAACGGCCTCTTCCCCGATGAAGTTCTCCGAAGCCGGATCGAGCAGGTTTTCACCGGTTTCGGCATCGGTCACGACAAAGCGGACCGACGGGTTGACAAAATCCCATATCGCGGGATGTTCCGACTTTCTGTCATCGGAGCATCCGGCCAGCGACAGCACGGCGGCAGCAAACACCGCCAGCCGTTTTCCACAACGTGTCATTCGATTTTTCATAGGCTCTATCGGTTTTGGTGGTTGTCGACTTCGGATTGCGCGGGCAGCCGTCTTTCACCTGCTATTCCATTGAATAAATGAGAAAAAAGCCGAATTACTGCATTCGCCGAAGCGGTTTTTGCGAAAGAAATCGGAAAGGCGGTCCGGAAACGGAAAGTTTTGCTTATTTTTGCAGGAAATTCGACAATCAACATATCAGATATGGACTACAATTTCAAGGAGATCGAAGCCCGCTGGCAGCAGCGCTGGCGCGACGAGAAAACCTACCACGTCGAGATCGACCCCGCGCGGCCGAAGTTCTACGTGCTCGACATGTTCCCCTACCCGTCGGGCGCAGGCCTGCACGTGGGGCATCCGCTGGGCTACATCGCCTCGGACATCTACTCGCGCTACAAACGCCTCAAAGGCTTCAACGTCCTGCACCCGATGGGCTACGACGCCTTCGGCCTGCCGGCCGAGCAGTACGCCATCCAGACGGGGCAGCACCCGGCCGTGACGACCGAGCAGAACATCGCCCGCTACCGCGAGCAGCTCGACAAGATCGGCTTCTCGTTCGACTGGGACCGCGAGGTGCGCACGTGCGACCCGGCCTACTACAAGTGGACGCAGTGGGCCTTCCTCAAGATGTTCTCGCACTACTACGACAACCGCCGGCAGCAGGCCCGCCCGATCGAGGAGCTCGAGGCCGCCTTCGCCGCTTCGGGCACCGAGGGGATCGATGCCGCCGCAACGCAGGAGCTGCACTTCACGGCCGACGAGTGGAACGCCTGGGACGAGAAGCGCCGCGAGCAGGTGCTGCAGAACTACCGCCTGGCCTTCCGCGCCGACACGATGGTCAACTGGTGCCCGAAGCTGGGCACGGTGCTGGCCAACGACGAGGTGCACGACGGACTGTCGGTGCGCGGCGGCTACCCCGTGGAGCAGAAGCGCATGAAACAGTGGCTGCTGCGCGTGACGGCCTACGCCCAGCGCATGCTCGACGGACTCGACCGCCTCGAGTGGAGCGACTCGCTCAAGGAGATCCAGCGCAACTGGATCGGCCGCTCGGAGGGTGCGCAGGTCTTCTTCGACATCCAGGGTTCGGACCGCAAGCTGGAGATCTTCACCACGCGTCCCGACACGATCTTCGGTGTGACGTTCATGGTCATCGCCCCCGAGCACGAATGGGTCGACTTCCTGACGACCGAGGAGAACCGCGCCGCCGTGGCCGCCTACCTCGACGAGACGAAGAAGCGCTCGGAGCGCGACCGCATCGCCGACACGAAGCGCGTGAGCGGCGTGGCGACGGGCTCCTGCGCGATCAACCCCTTCACGGGCCGTGCCATTCCGATCTACATCTCCGACTATGTGCTCGCCGGCTACGGCACGGGGGCCATCATGGCCGTCCCGGCCCACGACTCGCGCGACTGGGCCTTCGCCCGCCACTTCGGGCTGGAGATCATCCCGGTGGTCGAGGGCGGCGACGTCGAGAAGGAGTCCTACGACGCCAAGTCGGGCAAGCTCATCAACTCGGACTTCCTCAACGGACTGGACGTCAAGGAGGCGATCCCGACGATGTTCGCCGAGATCGAGCGCCGCGGCCTGGGCAAGCGGCTGGTGAACTACCGCCTGCGCGACGCCATCTTCTCGCGCCAGCGCTACTGGGGCGAGCCCTTCCCGATCTACTACAAGGACGACACGGCCTGCCCGCTGCGCGAGGAGCAGCTGCCGCTCGAGCTGCCGCCCGTCGCCGACTTCGGCCCCACGGCCGAGGGCGAGCCGCCCCTGGCCCGCGTCAAGGGGTGGTGCACGGCCGAAGGGTATCCCTACGAGCTCTCGACGATGCCGGGCTTCGCCGGCTCGTCGGCCTACTACCTGCGCTACATGGACCCGCACAACGACCGTGCGCTGGTCGGCCGCGAAGCCGACGAGTACTGGCGCTCGGTGGACCTCTACGTCGGCGGCATCGAGCACGCCACGGGTCACCTCATGTACTCGCGCTTCTGGAACATGTTCCTCTACGACCTGGGATACGTCTGCGAGGAGGAGCCCTTCCGCAAGCTCGTCAACCAGGGCATGATCCAGGGCCGCTCGAACTTCGTCTACCGCGTCGTCGGCACCAACAAGTTCGTCTCGCTGGGGCTGCGCGACCGGTATGAGACGCAGCAGATCCACGTCGACGTCAACATCGTCCGCAACGACGTGCTCGACCTGGAGGCCTTCCGGGCGTGGCGTCCGGAGTTCCGCGACGCGGAGTTCATCCTCGAGGACGGCAAGTACGTCTGCGGCTGGGCCATCGAGAAGATGTCCAAGTCGATGTACAACGTCGTCAACCCCGACTACATCGTCGAAAACTACGGCGCCGACACGCTGCGCATGTACGAGATGTTCCTCGGGCCGCTCGAGCAGTCGAAACCCTGGGACACGAACGGCATCGACGGCGTGCACAAGTTCCTGCGCCGCTTCTGGCGCCTCTTCTTCGACCGCGACGGGCAGTTCCGCCTCACGGACGAGCCGGCGACCGAAAAGGAGCTGCGCACGCTGCACAAGACGATCAGGAAGGTCACCGAGGATATCGAGAACTTCTCGTTCAATACCTCCGTGGCGGCCTTCATGATCTGCCTGAACGAGCTGGGCGACTGCTCCAAGCGCGCGGTGCTCGAACCGCTCGTCGTGCTGCTGGCCCCCTTCGCCCCGCACATCGCCGAGGAGCTCTGGGCGCAGGCCGGACACACGACCTCGGTTTGCGACGCCACGTATCCGGTCTGCGAGGAGAAATACCTCGTGCAGAGCGCCTTCGAGTATCCCGTCTCGGTCAACGGCAAGCTCCGCTTCAAGAAGGAGTACGCCACGACGATGACCCCGGCGGAGATCCAGGCGGCCGTTGTCACGGCGCCCGAGGCGCAGAAGTGGCTCGACGGCAAGGCCCCGAAGAAGGTGATCGTCGTGCCGGGCAAGATCATCAACATCGTGATCTGACACGGCGCCCGGCGGCGAGGGGGGGGGCGATCCGGCCCCGCCCCGCCGTCCCGTCCGCATTCCTATTCCGACAAACAACCGAACCGAGATGAAACGCCACCTCACCATCGCACTCGCCACCCTGCTGACGACCACCGCCGCGGCACAGCAGCCCGACTACGGGCAGGCCGCCACCGTCCGCATCTGGGACAACGCCACGGCGCCCCACAGCAACGGCATCACCGCCCCCGAGGAGGAGCAGGAGCCCTACCGCATCGCCCGGACCTCCGAGGCCGAGCTGTACCTCTTCCCGGCCGAGGCGTCGAAAGTCACCGGGCAGGGGGTCGTCATCTGTCCGGGCGGCGGGTATGTCCGCCTGGCCATGGACCACGAAGGGTTCCTCATGGCCCGCTGGTTCGCCTCGCAGGGCATCACGGCGGCGGTGCTCAAGTACCGCATGCCGAACCACCACCCCGAGGTGCCGCTCGAGGATGCCGAACAGGCGCTGCGGCTGCTGCGCGGCGACGTGCCGGGGCTGCCGCGCGAGCTGCTGCCGCAGCCCGACAGGGTCGGTATCGTCGGCTGCTCGGCGGGCGGGCACCTCGCGGCCATGGCCTCGACGCTCGGGGCCGTGCGTCCTGCCTTCGCGATCCTCTTCTACCCGGTCATCACCGCCGCCCCGGGCGAGGCGCACGAAGGGTCGTTCGATAACCTGCTCGGCGAGCGCACGCCGGAGCGCGACGCGGCCTATTCGCTCGAGCGGTGTGTCACGCCGGCCACCCCGCCGACGCTGCTGCTGCTCTCGGACGACGACCGCTCGGTCCCCCCGACCAACGCCACGCGCTACTACGAGGCGCTCAAGCGGCACGGCATCCCCGCCTCGCTGCACATCTACCCCTCGGGCGGCCACGGATGGGGCATCCGCGACACGTTCCGCTACCGGGAGCAGTGGCAGCAGGCCGTCACCGACTGGCTCGCCGTGCAGCTTCAGGCAGCGACGGGCGAATGACACAGGCAAGGGCGTCCGAGGGGCGTCCTTGCGCCGTTTGAAACCCCTGCCGCTGGCATTTGCCGATTATTTTGTATCTTTGTCCAACAAATCGACCCCCGAAATGAAGATTTCCCAAGCACACATCGAGCAACTGCGCAACCTGCTGGCACGACCCGCCCAACGGTTCGTCATCGTGTCGCACACCAATCCCGACGGCGACGCCGTGGGATCGTCGCTCGCCTGGGCCGAGATTCTGCGCGGCATGGGCCACGCTGTGACCTGCATCGTGCCGAACAAATACCCCTACTTCCTCGACTGGATGGAGGGTATCGACGAAATCGTCATCTTCAAGACCGACACCGAGGGCCGTGCCGTGCGGGCCATCGAAGAGGCCGACGCGATCTTCTGCCTCGACTTCAACGCCGTGCCGCGGCTCGAGATCCTCAGCGAGACGATCCAGGCCAACACCACGGCGCGGCGCGTGCTGATCGACCACCACCTCTCGCCCGACGACGGATTCGACCTCGCCCTCTCGTTTCCCGACTCCTCGTCGACCTGCTTCGTGGTCTACTCGATCATCGAGGCGCTCTGCGGCACCGACGCCATCACGCGGCGCATGGCCGAGGCGCTCTACGTGGGGATGATGACCGACACGGGAAACTTCGCCTTCTCGTTCCTCACGCCCGAGCTGTTCCGCGCCGTGGCGGTGCTCGTCGAGCGGGGCATCTCGATCCCGACGATCCACAACAACGTCTACAACGCCTATACCGAGGGCCGGGCCCGGCTCTTCGGCTACGCCATCAACCGCAAGATGGAGATCATCCAGGACGGCACGGTGGCCTACATGTCGCTGCTCGAGAGCGAGATGCGACGTTTCCAGTTCCAGCAGGGCGACAGCGAGGGTTTCGTGAACTACGCGCTGACGATCAAGAAGATGAAGATGTCGGCCATGTTCCTCGCCCACCGCAAGTTCATCCGCGTGTCGCTGCGCTCGCGCGGCGACGTGGACGTCAACCTCTTCGCCCGCAAATACTTCAACGGCGGCGGACACAAGAACGCCGCGGGCGGCAAGTCGTTCGTCTCGATGGAGGAGACCATCGCCCACTACATCCGCTCGGTCAAGGAGTTCGCCGAGGAGGGACACCTCGGCTGATGCCATGGACGACTTCCGCCTCAAGGTCTTCATCACGGCGGCCCGGACGCTGAGCTTCACCCGGACCGCCGAACAGCTGTGCATCTCGCAGCCGGCCGTCAGCAAGCACGTCGGCGAGCTGGAGAGCCGCTACCGGGTCCAGCTCTTCAACCGGCGCGGCAGCCGCCTGGAGCTCACCGACGCGGGCCGCACGCTGCTCGACGCCGCGGAGCGCATCCTCGACGACTACCGCCGCATGGAGTACGAGGTGAGCCTCTGCACGCGCCAGACCGAGGGCGAGCTGCGTCTGGGCGCCAGCACGACCGCCGCCCAGTACCTGCTGCCGCCGATCCTCGCCCGCTTCACGGCTCGCTTCCCGGGCATCCGCATTTCGATGCTCTCGGGCAACAGCGGCCAGATCGAACACGCGCTCGGGGAGCACGCCATCGACCTGGGCATCGTCGAGAGCATGAGCCGCCGGCAGGGGCTCCACTACACGCTCTTCGCACACGACGAACTGGTCCTCATCACCCGCACGGGCGGCAAATACGCCCGCACCGAATCGCTCACGGCCGACGCCCTGCGGCACATCCCGCTCGTCCTGCGCGAGGAGGGGTCCGGCACGCTCGAGGTCATCGCCGCGGCCCTCGCCGCGGCGGGCATCCGCCTCCCGCAGCTGCACGTGATCATGCGGCTCGGCACAACCGAAGGGATCAAGTCCTTCGTCCGCAACAGCGACACGATGGCCATCGTCTCGGTCATCTCGGTCGTCGACTGCCTGCGCAGCGGCGTGCTGCGGATCGTCGACTGGGAGGACCTGACCATGCGTCGCGACTTCTCGTTCGTCCACGCCGAGACGACGCCCGCCCCCCTTGCCGGGCAGTTCATCGACTTCGCCCGCGGCAACCTCTGATCGCCGCTGCCATCCGCACGGCCCTGCGCACAGGAGCCCCGTCCGAAGGGCGGCTCCGCAGCGCATCCCGAAAAAGGGCCGACCCGCGCAGACCCGCTCGCCGATTCGCCCCGCAACGGAACCTGCTGCGGGTCAGTCCATAACCGCAGGTTATTCCGGATAACAAAAAACCTATTCCGCAACTCGATAAAAGGTGCGATCTTTGCGGCCGAATCAAAGAAAGTTATCGCATGTTGGAAAAAGGCAACCGGGCAAACGCCCTTCACGGCATCCTGCTGATCGCACTCTTCTCGTTCGCGGCGTTCTACATCGCCGAAATCCCCTTCGTCAGACGGCTCTCGTTCAGCCCGCTGATCGTCGGCATCATCCTCGGCATGCTCTATGCCAACAGCCTGCGCAACAAACTGCCCGAGACGTGGGTCCCGGGCATCAAGTTCTGCACGAAGCAGATTCTCCGCTGGGGCATCATCCTCTACGGATTCCGCCTGACGCTGGCCCAGGTAGCGGCCGTCGGGCTCCCGGCGCTGGCCGTCGACCTGATCGTCGTGACGGTGACCATCCTGGGCGGCGTAGCGCTGGGCCGCCTGCTGCGTATCGACGCCGACACGGCGCTGATGACCTCCACGGGCAGCGCCATCTGCGGCGCCGCGGCCGTGCTGGGTGCCGAGCCGGTGGTCAGGTGCGAAGGGTACAAGACCGCCATCGCCGTCTCGACGGTCGTGATCTTCGGCACGATCTCGATGTTCCTCTACCCGATCATGTACCGCACGGGGATGCTTGACGGCCTTTCGGACACGGGCGTGGCGATCTACACGGGCAGCACGCTCCACGAGGTGGCCCACGTGGCCGGAGCGGGCAACGCCATGGACCCGACCGACGCGCTGGGCATCGCCGGCACGGCGACCATCACGAAGATGATCCGCGTCATGCTGCTGGCCCCGGTGCTCGTCATCATGAGCTTCGCGCTGGCCGGACGCCGCCGTCGCACGGCCGCAGCCGGTGCCGCGGTCGCCGAAGCCGCCGGAAAGCAGGAGAAGAGCCGCATCACGATTCCGTGGTTCGCCTTCGGATTCATCGGCGTGATCTGCCTCAACTCGCTGTTGCAGCAGCTGTGCAGCGCCGCCACCGTGCGCGAAATCCCGCTCAACGGCGCGATCGAATACATCGACACCTTCCTGCTGACGATGGCCATGACGGCGCTCGGCACCGACACGAGCATCGACAAGTTCCGGCAGGCCGGAGCCAAGCCCTTCGTGCTGGCCGGACTGCTCTACGTCTGGCTCGTCGTGGGCGGCTATTTCCTCACGAAGTACCTCGTCGGGGCGATGTAACGTAAGGATCCCCCGCACGGCCCCCGCCGTGGAGCATCATGAAGTGTGGATCGATTCAGAGAATGCGGGGAAGTTCCGGTTGCAGGTGATCCGAATAGCGCAGCACATGCTCGCGCACGAAGTCCGCGAAAAGGCGGGCTTCTTCTTTTGTCAGGGGGTCGGGACGGCTCATGAGCACCAGCTGGTGGGCATGGAACGGCCGCGTGAAGGAGGGGTGGATGTAGTCGTAGGCGTTCGTGACGAAGCCAATCCGCTCGTAGAAGTGCTGCCGCCGGATCGAGACATCGTCCACGGGCGGATCAATCTCCAGCACCACGCGGAGGGCCTTCGCGCAGAAGGCCGAGAGGATGTGCGACCCCATGCGCCGGCCCCGCAGCGCGGGCGCGACGGCCAGGTGCTCGATGTAGCGGCAGGGGCCGGTGTCCCAGTGGAAAAGCAGCCCGACGAACTCCCCGCCGGAGCAGACGGCGTCGGCCTCGAAGGCCGGGTCGCCGAAGGCGCGGTCGTAGTTTTCGGCCCGCCAGCGTTCGCACGCCGGGAAGGAGTGTTCATACAGGTGCCACGTCTCGGCCCACAGGGCATCCGTGCGCGAGCGGAGCGGGATGAATCGCAGTTGCTGTTCCATGTTCCGGTTTTTTCGGCAAGATAGCACAAAATCCCCGCACGGCAAAATGAAAAACGGCAGCGTCCGCCACCGTTCGCACGATTTGTCCGAAAAAGCGCGTATCGCTGCGCCTGTCCGGACCGGACGGGGCGACAAGGCGCCGTATCCGGATCGGAAAAGGGAGACAGGAGGGGATCAGCGCTTCCCCGCAGCAGATTTCGCGGCCGCGGCCCGGCTTCCGCCGGATGCCGCCGGGGAGGAAGCCGGAGCGGAGTCCGGAGCGGAGTCCGGAGCAGAGGCGACGGCCGCACGCTTGAGGTCGGCGGCCCGCTTGCGGCACCACGGGGCGATGCCGCAGGCGCCGCACTTCGGAGCACGGGCCGTGCAAACGTAGCGTCCGTGCAGGATCAGCCAGTGATGGGCCACGGGCAGCAGGTGCGAGGGGATGTTGCTTTCGAGCGTCCGCTCGGTCTGGAGCGGCGTCTTCGAGTTGGTCGTCAGGCCGATGCGGTTCGAGACACGGAAGACGTGCGTGTCGACGGGCATCACCTCGCGGTGCCACAGCACCGCCCCGAGCACGTTGGCCGTCTTGCGGCCCACGCCCGGCAGGCGCTGCAGTTGCTCCAGGTCGTCGGGCACCTCGCCGCCGAACTCGTCGCACAGCATGCGGGCCATGCGCGCGAGGTTGCGGGCCTTGTTGTTGGGATAGGAGATGCTCCGGATGTAGGGGTAGATCTCCTCGGCCGAGGCCTCCGCCAGCGCAAAGGGGGTCGGGAAACGCTCGAAAAAGGCCGGCGTCGTCATGTTGACCCGCTTGTCGGTGCACTGCGCCGAGAGGGCCACCGCGACGAGCAGCTGGTAGGGGTTTTCGTAGTGCAGTTCGCTCTCGGCCACAGGCATGTGCTCCGAGAACCAGGCGATCACGCCCTCGTATCGTTGTTTGGTTGTCATCGTGTGTCGGTATTGCGTCTGAACAGCAGTTTCTTCACCAGCAGCCCGTACCCCTCGGGGCAGAGCAGCAGCCACGGCGTGCGCCGCACGTCGCGCCACCAGCGTGCGAGGTACTCGCCGACCCCGCCGTGGTACGACAGCACCCACAAGGCGTCGGACGAACGCTTGCGCAGCAGCCCGCGGCGGCACCGCCCGCCGTAGTAGCGCGCATCCATCCACAGCCCGATGTCGCAGAGCGAGTCGACGAAGGCGATCCGCCGGCGGTAGAGCCCGCTGTGGCTCACGCTGGCGGGCAGCACGCGGTGCACGGCCGTCACGGCGTCGACGAAGCAGACCCCGGCATGGAGCGCGCACCAGAGCCACATGGGCTGGTCGTCGGTCAGCCACTCGGAATGCTCCTCGGGCCGCACCTCGGCGTAGTAGCGGGCCACCAGCTCGCGGCGCGCCACGGCGCAGCAGTTGTCCACCGGGTTGCGGAAGACCATGCGGTCGAAGCGGGTCGAGCACTCCGCCGGAAAGGGGGTGCGGACGCCGGTCGCCTGGTCGCAGCGCTCCGTGCGCGTATAGCAGAGTCCGCAGGAGGGGTCGGCCTCGAGCCGCTCGACCTGCCGGCGGAGCTTGTGCGGGTCCTCCCACCAGTCGTCGCCGTCGCAGTAGGCGACATAACGGCCGCGGCACGCCTCGAACGTGCGGCGGTAGTTGGCCCGCCACCCCACGTTCGCGGGGCCCGTCACCAGCCGCACCCGACCGGGATACCGCTCGGCATATTCGCGGCAGATCGCGGGCGTGGCGTCCGTACTGCAATCCTCGCCCAGCACCAGCTCCACGTCGAAGGGGGTCTGCTGCGCCAGCACCCCCTCGATTGCCTGCCGCAGGTAGGGGGCGTGGTTGTAGGTGGTCATCACGACCGAAACGAGAGGCGTCTGCATCGGATCAGCATCTGGTCAGCCGGGCGAACTTCGCCAGCAGGGTCTTCTCCCCGGCGTTGTCGAAGGCCACGACGAGTTTCTGGTCTCCCGCAAGCTGCTCGATGCGCCGGATGACGCCGACACCGAACGTGGCGTGCTCGACGCGGTCGCCCACGGCATAGTCGCCCGCGGCGGCCGGTGCCGTGTTCTGCGCCGGGCGGACCCCCAGCCGGCGCATCCCCGCGGTCGAGGGGCGCGGCGGCTGCACGAGGGCCGGATCAGGAGCGGCGGGACGGGATGTCTGCCGCTGCGACGCAACGTGCCCGGGACCTTCGGCCGCCGTGCGGGCATAGCGTCGCGCCGTGCCCGATTCGCCGTCTGCCGGGCGCCCGAAGCCGCCCGATGTGCCGTAACCTCCGCGCGCGCCGTATCCGCCTGCCGGAGCTCCGCCCGTGCGGGAGGCCGACGCACCCTGCCGCTGCTGCTGGAAGCGGTAGTCGAAGCGGCGGCGCAACTCGTCGATGGCCGAGGGGCCGCCGGGCTCCTGCTGCCGCTGCGTGCGCAGCTCCTGCGTGTCGAAATCGGCCTCGACGTAGCGCGGGTCGATCTCGCGCAGGAAGCAGCTCGGGCGCGAGAACTCCATGTTGCCCCACTTGAAGCGCGTCTCGGCATAGGAGATCGTCGCCTGCACCTTCGCCCGCGTGAGGGCGACGTAGAAGAGGCGCCGCTCCTCCTCGATGCCGTCGGGCGACTCGGCGGCCCGCTGCGAGGGGAAGAGGTTCTCCTCAAGCCCCACGATATAGACGTATTTGTACTCCAGTCCCTTGGCCGAGTGGACGGTCATGAGCGTCACCTTGTCGTCCTCCTCCGGATCGTCCTTGTCCATGTCGGTCATGAGCATCACCTGCTGCAACCACTCCTCGATCGTGGCCTCCTCGTCCGCCTGCCGCTCGCCGCCGCGGATCTCGGCATCGCGCTGCTCCTTGAAGAGCTGCATCGAGTTGAGCAGCTCCTCGATATTGTCCAGCGCCGACGTCGCCTCGGGCGAGTTCTCCGCGCGGTAGGCCGCCAGGATGCCCGAGCGCGAGGCGATCTCCAGACCGAAGTCGTAGAGCCCCTTCTCGTTGCGGGCGAGCGACAGCGCACGGATCATCGCCACGAACTCGGCGACCTTGCGGGCGATGGTCCGCTGCACGGGATCTGCCGCGGGCTCGGCGACCAGCGCGTCGACCGCCTCCCACATCGAGCTGCCCTGCGCGGCAGCCAGCTGCGCGATGCGCTGCACGGTCGTCTCGCCGATGCCGCGCGCCGGGTAGTTGACGATGCGCCGGAAGGCCTCGTCGTCGCGCGGGTTGATGACCAGCCGGATGTAGGCCAGCAGGTCCTTGATCTCCTTGTGGTCGTAGAACGACGACCCCTTGTAGATGCGGTAGGGAACGCCGCGGCGCCGCAGGTTGTCCTCCAGCACGGCCGACTGGTTGTTCGTGCGGTAGAGGATCACCACGTCCGACCAGCGGTCGCCCGTCTCGCGGATCTTCTCGCGCAGGTCCGAGACGACCATCTCGGCCTCCTCGCGGTCGGTGTAGGCCTTCAGGATGCGGATCTTCTCGCCCACGGCGCCCTCCGAGAAGCAGTGCTTCTCCATGCGCTTGTGGTTGCGGGCGATCACCGAGTTGGCCGCCTCGACGATCGTGCGCGTCGAGCGGTAGTTCTGCTCCAGCTTGAAGACCATTGCCGAGGGGTAGTCCTTCTTGAAGGAGAGGATGTTCTCGATCTTGGCCCCGCGGAACGAGTAGATCGACTGCGCGTCGTCGCCCACGACGCAGACCCGCGAGTGGAGCTGCGAGAGGCGCCGGATGATGATGTACTGCGCGTAGTTCGTGTCCTGGTACTCGTCGACGAGGATGTACTCGAACTGCTCCTGGTAGCGCCGCAGCACGTCGGGGTGGTCGCGCAGCAGGATGTTGGTCTGCAGCAGCAGGTCGTCGAAGTCCATGGCGCCGTTGTGCTTGCAGCGCTGGCAGTAGATGTTGTAGATGTTGCCGAACTCGGGAATCTGCGCCTGCCGGTCTTCGGCGGCGTAATTTGCCGAGGCGAGGTAGGCCCCGGGCGTCACCAGGCAGTTTTTGGCATAGGATATGCGCGAGGCCAGAACATTGGGCTTGTACTTCTCGTCGGCAAGGTTCAGCTCGCGGACGATCGTCTTGAGCAGGTTGCGGCTGTCGGCCGGCTCGTAGATCGTGAACGACTGCGGAAAGCCGATCAGCTCGGCGTTTTCGCGCAGGATGCGCGAGAAGACCGAGTGGAACGTGCCCATGCGGATGCGGCGCGCGCGGTTGTCGGGGAGCATCTGCGCGATGCGCGTGCGCATCTGCTCGGCGGCCTTGTTCGTGAAGGTCAGCGCGAGGATGCGCTCCGGCGCCACGCCCTGCTCGATCATGTAGGCGATGCGCGAGGTCAGCACGCGCGTCTTGCCCGAGCCGGCGCCGGCGATGATGAGCGAGGGGACGTCGTAGTGGATGACCGCGTCGCGCTGCGCGGGATTCAGCCCCGCAAGGATGGGTGATTCGTTGGATTCCATGCCCGCAAAGTTAATAAGTTTTGAGGAAGATTTTTTGGCGAATAAATAATATCTTTGCACGTTGAATCGTTAAAGAGAACACATTCGGCGACAAGACAACAACATACGATAAAACAATGAGTGAAGTCATCAACATCAAGGAACTCAACGAGCGCATCGAACGCGAATCGGTCTTCGTGGATACGCTACGCAACGAAATGGGCAAGGTCATCGTCGGCCAGAGCCACCTGGTCGACACCCTGCTGATCGGCCTGCTGTCGAACGGGCACATCCTGCTCGAGGGTGTGCCGGGCCTGGCCAAGACGCTGGCCATCACGACGCTGGCCAAGGCCGTCGACGCCGATTTCTCGCGTATCCAGTTCACGCCCGACCTGCTGCCGGCCGACCTGTTGGGTACGCTGATCTACTCGCAGAAGAGCGAGGACTTCATCGTCCGCAAGGGCCCGATCTTCGCCAACTTCGTGCTGGCGGACGAGATCAACCGTTCGCCGGCCAAGGTGCAGTCGGCGCTGCTCGAGGCGATGCAGGAGCGTCAGGTGACCATCGGCGACAACACCTACCCGCTGCCGCAGCCCTTCCTGGTGCTGGCCACGCAGAACCCCCTCGAGCAGGAGGGCACCTACCCGCTGCCCGAGGCGCAGGTCGACCGTTTCATGCTCAAGGTGCGCATCTCCTACCCCAAGAAGCAGGAGGAGCGCGACATCGTGCGCATGAACCTCTCGGGCGCCGGCATGCCGCAGGTGGCCAAGGTCATCACGCCCGAGGACATCGTCAAGGCCCGCAAGGTGGTCGAGGACGTCTACATGGACGAGAAGATCGAGAAGTACATCGTCGACATCATCTTCGCCACGCGCGAGCCGGCCGAATACAACCTCCAGCGGCTCCAGAGCCTGATCGCCTACGGCGGATCGCCGCGTGCGTCGATCTCGCTGGCCAAGGCCGCCCGCACCTACGCCTTCATCCGCCGCCGCGGATACGTCATTCCGGAGGACGTGCGCGCCGTCTGCCACGACGTGCTGCGCCACCGCATCGGGCTCACCTACGAGGCCGAAGCCGAGAACATCTCCACCGAGGAGATCATCACCGACATCCTCAACAACGTAATCGTACCCTAACGATGCAGCAGACCGAAAACGATATTCTGAAACGTGTCCGCAAGATCGAGATCAAGACCCGCGGTCTTTCCAACGAGATTTTCGCCGGAAAGTACCACACGGCCTTCCGCGGCAGGGGCATGTCGTTTTCCGAAGTGAGGGAGTACCGGGCCGGCGACGACGTGCGCGACATCGACTGGAACGTCACGGCCCGTTCGCGCAAACCCCACATCAAGGTCTACGAGGAGGAGCGCGAGCTGACGATGATGCTCGTCGTCGACGTTTCGGCGTCGCGCATGTTCGGCACGACGGAGCGGCTCAAGAAGAACATCATCACCGAGATCGCCGCCGTGCTGGCCTTCTCGGCATCGGAGAACAACGACAAGGTGGGCTGCATCTTCTTCTCGGATCGTATCGAGAAGTTCATCCCCCCGAAGAAGGGGCGCAGCCACATCCTGACGATCATCCGCGAGCTGGTGGGCTTCCGGCCTGAATCGCGGGGCACGAAGCTCTCGGAGCCGATCCGCTTCCTGACGAACGTCAACAAAAAGCGCTGCACGACCTTCATCCTCTCGGACTTCATGGATTCGTCCGGCGACCGCGAGGCCCTCGACGATGCGCTCAAGATCGCGCAGGGCAAGCACGACCTGGTGGGCATCCGCGTCTGCGACCCGCGCGAAGAGGAGCTGCCCGACGTGGGCATCGTCGAGCTGCGCGACGCCGAGACGGGCCGCAAGGTGTGGGTCGACACCTCCTCGCGCGCCGTGCGCGAGCACTACGCCGCGACGTGGCGGCGGCGCAGCGACGAGATCGACGCCACGCTCAAGCACAACCGCATCGACTCGGTCCTCATCCCCACGGACGGCGACTACGTGGCCGAGCTCATCAAACTCTTCAGACAACGATGACACGCATCACTTCCGCAATCGCCGCCGCAGCGCTCACCCTCGCCGCACTTCCCGGTGCGGCGCAGGAGCCGGTCGTGCGCTCGCACGTCGAGCCCGACAGCGTGATGATCGGCGACCGCTTCGACTACATCATCGACGTGGAGAAGGACCTCGTGCAGGTCGTGGAGTTCCCCTCCTTCACCGGCTCGCCGGAAGGCGACTTCGAGCTTGTCGAGGAGTTTCCCGTCGACACGCTCCTGCGCGACGGACGCCACCTGAAGCTGCGCAAGCGCTACCGCATGGCGGCCTTCGAGGAGGGCAACTTCAACCTCGGCGCGGCCGCCGTGCTCTACGCCGACAAGAACATCCTCGACACGCTGCGCGGCCGCGACTCGGTCTACCTGCGGGTCAACACCTTCCAGATCGACTCGACCTCGCAGTCGATCTACGACCTCAAGCCGCAGAAGACCCTGCCGTTCCGCATGGCCGAGATCAGCGGGTATCTCTGGTGGGGCACGCTCGTGCTCATCGTCCTTGTCGTGGGGCTCTGGGGCCTCGTGCGCTACCTGCGCAGCCGCGGCAAGCGGCTCGGCGACCTCTTCCGGCCGGCGCCCCCGCTGCCGCCGCACGTTGAGGCGATCCGGGCGCTGGAGGCGCTCCACAACCAGAAGCTCTGGCAGAACAACCGCCACAAGCAGTACTACTCGGGGCTGACGGACATTCTGCGCACCTACATCGCCGGACGGTGGGGCGTCGGGGCCATGGAGATGACCTCCGACGAGATCATCGACGCGATGCGCGGCATCGAGCTGCCCGACAAGGCCCGCATGGACCTCACGTCGCTGCTGCGCACGGCCGACCTGGCGAAGTTCGCCAAGATGGCGCCCGATGCCGAGCAGAACGAGAACGACTACCTGAAGGCCTACTACTTCGTCGAGGAGACCAAGCCCGCGAGCGAGCAGGCCGAGGAGCCGGAAGGGGAACAAATCATGAAAAATTAGACGGTCATGTACAAAGCGTTACATATCCTGCTGGTGATGCTCTTCGTGGCGACCGGTGCCGCGGCGCAGCGCATGCCCGAACGTGCACAGGTGCGCAAGGGCACGCGCGAGTACCACAAGGGTAACTACGAGGAGGCGATCAAGCGCTACGGGACGGCCCTGACGCTAGCCCCGGGACAGTTCGAGGCGACTTACGACCTGGGCAACGCCCTCTACAAGGCCGAGATGTACGACCGCGCCGAGCAGACGATGATGCAGGCCGCGGCCGACACGCTGCGTTCGGATGCCGAACGGGCCGAGGCCTGGTACAACCTGGGCAATGCGCGGTTCAAGCAGCAGAAGTACCAGGAGGCGCTCGAAAGCTACCGACAGTCGCTGCGGCTGAACCCCGACGACATGGAGGCCAAATACAACTACGCCTACACCAAGCAGCTGCTCGACAAGAACAACCAGGGCGGAGGCGGAGACGACCAGCAGAATCAGGATCAGCAGAACCGGCAGAACCAGAATCAGCAGGGGCAGCAGGGGCAGCAGGATCAGGACAAGAACCAGGATCAAAATCAAGACCAGAACCAGGATCAGAACCAGGATCAGAACCAGGACAAGGACGGTCAGCAGGACCCGCAGCAGGGTGAAGGACAGCAGGACCCGCAGCAGAACCCGCAGCAGGGTGAAGGCGACGGGCAGCCCGTCGAGAGCGGCATCTCGGAGCAGGAGCAGCAGCAGATCCTCGACGCCATCCAGGCGCAGGAGGACCGCACGCAGGAGAAGCTCAAGGAGAAGCAGGGCGTCGTCGTCCGGGGCCGGAAAAACTGGTAAACACATACAACCATGCACTTCGCATCACCATACTACCTGTGGCTGCTCGCGCTCATCGTCCCGATGATCGCCTACTACGTCTGGCGCGTAAGGCAGGGCGGCGCGGCCATTCAGATTTCGACCGTCGAGGGGGTGCTGCGCGCCCCGAAGAGCGTGCGCTACTACCTGCGCCACGTGCCCTTCGTGCTGCGCACGGCAGCCTATGCGCTGCTGGTCGTGGCGCTGGCCCGTCCGCAGAACATCGAACAGAACGTCCGCACCTCGACCGAGGGCATCGACATCATGCTCTCGATCGACGTCTCCGGTTCGATGCTGGCCCGGGACTTCAAGCCCGACCGCATCACCGCCGCCAAGGAGGTCGCCGCGTCGTTCATCAGCGACCGCGTCGGCGACCGGCTCGGACTGGTGGTCTTCGCCGGCGAAGCCTTCACGCAGAGCCCGCTGACCACCGACCAGAGCACCCTGCAGACGCTGCTGGCCCGCATCCGCAGCGGCCTGATCGAGGACGGCACGGCCATCGGCAACGGACTGGCCACGGCGATCAACCGCCTGCGCGAGAGCGAGGCCAAGTCGAAGGTCATCATCCTGCTGACCGACGGCGTGAACAACCGCGGCGAGATCGCCCCGATGACGGCCGCCGAGATCGCCCGGGCACAGGGCATCCGCGTCTACACGATCGGCGTCGGCTCGCGCGGCACGGCCCCCTACCCGGCCGTGGACATGTTCGGCAACATGACCTTCATCAACCAGAAGGTCGAGATCGACGAGAAGACCCTCACCGAGATCGCCCGCCTGACGGGCGGCCGCTACTTCCGCGCCACGGACAAGGAGAAGCTGCAGGCGATCTACGACGAGATCAACCAGCTGGAGAAGAGCCGGGTCGAGGTCACCGAGCGCATCACCTACCACGAATTCTTCCTCGGGTGGGTGCTCGCGGCGCTGGCGCTGCTCACGGCCGAGCTGCTGCTCTCGAACCTCGTGCTCAAACGTATTCCCTAAACCCCATCCGACATGTTCCGATTCGCAAATCCGCAATATCTCTGGCTGCTGACGCTCATTCCGCTCTTCGTCGTGCTCTTTGCCGGCGTCGCGGCACAGCGCCACCGCCGTCTCGCCCGCTTCGGCAACCCCGATACGCTCGCGGAGCTGATGCCCGAGGTGTCGAACGGGCGCGTCGTGCTGAAGTTCATCCTCTTCTGCGGCGCCGTGGCGCTCGTCGTGCTGGCCGCCGCCCGCCCGCAGTTCGGCTCGAAGCTCCGCGAGGAGAAGGCCCGGGGCGTCGAGATGATGCTCGTCGTGGACGTCTCGAACTCGATGCTGGCCGAGGATTTCGAGCCCAACCGGCTCGAACGGACCAAATACGCCATCAACAGGCTCTTCGACGGGCTGAAGCAGGACCGCGTGGGGCTGATCGTCTTCGCCGGCGAACCCCGCGTGCAGCTGCCCATCACGTCGGACTACCGCATGGCCAAGGCCTTCGCGCGCCGCATCGACCCCTCGCAGGTCTCCGTGCAGGGCACGGCCATCGGCAAGGCGCTCGAACAGGCGCTGCTCTCCTTCTCGGGCGAGACGGACGAGAAGCGCAGCCGGGCGATCATCCTCATCACCGACGGCGAGAACCACGACGACGATGCCGTGGCCGTGGCGAAGCGGGCCGCCGAGCAGGGCATCCGCATCTACACGATCGGCATCGGCACGCCCGAGGGGGCCCCGATCGAGATCGACGGCGAGTTCATCCGCGACGAACAGGGCGAAATGGTCGTCTCGAAGCTCAACGAGGAGATGCTCGCGCAGATCGCCGACCTGACGGGCGGCGCCTACGTCCGCGCCACGAAGCAGGACATCGGTCTCGACGAGATCGTGCGCAGCATCAACGAGATGGAACAGAGCGAGCTCTCGACCGTGCGCTTCGAGGAGTTCAACGAACAGTACCAGTACCTGCTCATCGCCGCCCTCGTGCTGCTCGTCGCCGAGTTCTTCCTGCTCGCACGCCGCAATCCGCTGCTGGCCCACCTGAACATCTTCCGCGAAAAGCGGTAACGCCTCGCGGCGCGCCCCTCCGCACGCCGCACCTGCACGGACGGAAGCGCCGCGCAGGTGCCGGCCCTTCGCCCCGGCGCAGGGTGGAGCGGACGCCGAAGGCCAACCCAATATCCATCCGCCATGACCACAGAAAACACCCCGGCCGCCCGCATCAGCGCCCTCGCAGCGGCCCAACGCGACTATTTCGACCGCGGCGAGACCCGCTCCGCCGCCTTCCGCCGCACGATGCTGCGGCGTCTCGACCAGGCGCTGCGGCAGTGGGAACAGCCCCTCTGCGAAGCGCTGTGGCAGGACCTGCACAAATCGCCCGAGGAGGCCTATCTCACGGAGTTGAGCATCGTGCGCGGCGAGATCCGCAACCACCTGCGCCACCTCCGGCAGTGGATGCGCCCCGAGCGGCGGCCGACGCCGCTCAAGCTCTGGCCCGCAAGCAGCCGCATCCTGAAGCAGCCGCTCGGCCCGGCGCTCATCATCGCACCGTGGAACTATCCCGTGCAGCTGCTGCTCAACCCCCTGGTCGGAGCCATCTCGGCCGGCTGCACGGCGATGCTGAAACCCTCGCCCGCCACGCCGCACGTCTCGCAGACGCTGGCGCGGATGATCGCCCAGATCTACGACGAAGAGTACGTCGCCGTGGTGGAGGGGCACCGCGAGGTCAACACGCAGCTGCTTGCCGAACGGTGGGGCGTCATCTTCTTCACGGGCAGCCCGGCCGTGGGGCGCGTCGTCATGGAGGCCGCCGCGCGGCACCTCACGCCCGTCGTGCTGGAACTGGGCGGCAAGAGCCCCGTCGTCGTGGACCGCGGAGCCGACATCCGCATCGCCGCGCGCCGCATCGCCTGGGGCAAGGCGCTCAACGCCGGGCAGACCTGCATCGCTCCGGACTACCTGCTGCTGCACCGCTCGCTGCTGGAGCCCTTTGTCGAGGCCTTCACCCGCGCCGTGCGGCAGATGCTGGGCGACGACCCGCGGCAAAGCCCCCACTACGTGCGGATGGTCGACGACCGCGCCTATGCCCGCGTCAGCAGCTACCTCACGCAGGGCACCATCCTGGCGGGCGGGCGGACCGACGCCGCGGAGCGCTACATCGAACCCACGCTGCTGGGCGACGTGGACCCCTCGTCGCCGGTCATGCAGGAGGAGATTTTCGGTCCCGTGCTGCCCGTGCTGCTCTTCGACGAGCGGGACGAGGCCGTGCGCCTGATCAACAGCCGCGAACATCCGCTGGCCCTCTACAGTTTCGGACCCGAAAAAAAGGCCGTCGAAGTGGTCGATGCCACCCTCTCGGGCGGCGCGTGCCTCAACGACACGATCATGCACATCGTCAACGAGGCACTCCCCTTCGGCGGCGTGGGCAACTCGGGCATGGGGCGTTACCACGGCCGCGAGAGCTTCGACGCCTTCACGCACCGCCGGGCCGTCGTCTCGACCCCGACGTGGGCGGACCCGCCGTTCCGCTACATGCCCTACCGGATGTTCCGCTGGGTGAAAAAGATCCTCTGACCCGCCGCGGGGTTTTGAATTCTGCTTCCGATTGCGTACCTTTGCGGCGCAGGCCCGCCCTGTCGCTGCCGGCCGTCGGCCGGGGGAGGAAAGTCCGGGCAACGCAGAGCGCCACGCAAGCCAACGACTTGATATCCGTGAGGGTATGGGAGCGTAACAGAGAATGACCGCCCGCCGGGTCCCGCGAGGGAACGCCGGCAGGTAAGGGTGAAAAGGCGGGGTAAGAGCCCACCGCGGGGGCAGTGATGTCACCCGGCAGTACGTCCCGTGGGTTGCAAGACCATGTATACCGGCAATCAAGGGTTGCTCGTCCGATGCCGGGGGGTAGGTTGCTGGAGGCGGCAGGTGACTGCCGTCGTAGATAAATGACAGGGGCCCGGAGTCCGCTCCGGGAACAGAACCCGGCTTACAGGGCCTGCACGTGCAAAGGGGTGTCCCGACGGGACACCCCTTTTTTTCTGTCGCACCGGACCGCCCGGATGCTTCGCCGCCGGACCCTCCGGGGCGGTTTTTCATCTTGCCGCACGTCTTGCCGCACGCCCGCATCCGACGCGCGCTTCGGGTGCAAAGGCCCGGGGGCTACATCAGCCCCATGCGGCGGCGGGCGAAGGGCACGACCCAGGCCGGGGACTGCTCCCGGGAAAGCAGCTCGCGCATGTAGTCCATGTAGGGTTCGGCGTGGCGGAAGTAGTGCTTCAGCCCCTCGCAGAGCGAGTTCTTGCGGCAGCCGTCCGCACCGGTCTCGAAGCGGTGCTTCGGGCACTCGCCGCGACAGGCGAAGTAGTATTTGCAGCGCAGGCACTCGGCCGGCAGGGCATTGCGCTTCGCCAGGCCGAAGTCGACGCGCTTCTTCGAGCGGTAGATCTCCGCCAGGGTCGTTTCGCGGATGTTGCCCAGCTTGTATTCGGGATAGACGAAGTGGTCGCACGAGTAGACGTCGCCGTTGTGCTCGACGACCAGCGCATCGCCGCACGTCTCGCCCATCGAGCAGACGCCGGGCTGCACGCCGCACCACTGGGCCAGCGTCGCGTCGAACATCTGGACGAAGTACTGCCCCACGTCGCGCACGACCCACTCGTCGAAGACATCGCAGAGGAAGTTGCCGTACCCTTCGGCCGAGACCGACCACTCGGCCAGCCGCGCCCCCTCGTGCTCGGGCGAGACGATGAGCGGACGGTGGTAGCCCGGCTTGTCGATGACGTGCTCCACGGCGGGCAGGAACTGCATGTAGCGGCTGTGCACCGTATCGCGGAAGAAACGGTAGATCTCCGCGCCGCGCCCTTCACAACGCCGGTTTACGACGCTCAACGTGTTGTACTCGACGCCGCCGTGCTGGAACAGCTCGATCGTCCGCATCACGCGCGCGAAGGTCGGCTGCCCGCCCTTCGTCACGCGGAAGGCGTCGTGAATATCCTCCGGACCGTCGAGCGAGACGCCCACCAGAAAGTTGTTCGAGGCGAAAAGGTCGCACCACGCCTCGTCGACCAGCGTGCCGTTGGTCTGGAGCGTATTCTCGATGCGCTTGCCGTCGGCATACTTCTTCTGGAGCTCCATCGCCCGGCGGTAGAAGTCCAGCCCCAGCAGCAGCGGCTCGCCGCCGTGCCAGCAGAACTGCACCGTCGGCACCTCGTTGGCCGTGATGTACTGTTTGATGTAGCGTTCGAGCAGTTCGTCGCTCATCACGGCCTGGCGGCCGCCATACTGCACCGCCTTGTCGAGATAGTAGCAGTAGTGGCAGTCGAGGTTGCAGGTCGATCCCGCCGGCTTGAGCATCGTCGCGAAGGCCACGGGGCCCGCCTGCTTCTCGGCGTCGCGGAAGGTGAAGATATCCTTGGTTTTCATCGTTCGATCGGGGGCTGCCCGGCAACGGCCGGGAAAAAGCCCGATAAAGATACGAAAAAAATCGGCACCCGCGCTCACCCGTGCGTGTTCTTCCGGTGCGGAGCGGAGGCAGCCGCGGCCTTTTCTGCGGAAAATTCGCTATCTTGCCGGAAAAATCGCCGTCCCATGTCCCGCTTCCGTCTCATCCTGTTCCTCCTGCTTGTCGCGGCGGCCGCCGCCGGGGCCGCACCCCGCGGTCAGGGCTACGCCCCCGGGGCGCATACGACGATCGGTGTCCGCGACCGGGCGACGCAGGAGCCGCTCGTCGGGGCCACCGTGACGGTCATCTGCGGGGCGGACACGCTGCGCGGCGCGACGGCAAAGAGCCGCAGCGGCCGCTCGGCGGAGTTTGCGTGCGACAGGATCTTCCGCGACTCGGTGACGCTCGAGGTGCGGTACGTCGGCTACCGGACCTTCAGCCGACGCTACGGAGCCGCCGGATTTTCGGGATACATCGACGTCGGCATGGAGACCGACGCGCAGCAGATCGCCCGGGTGATCGTCCTCGGCGAGCAGGTCGCCATGGTCTTCCGCGGCGACACGACCATCTACAACGCGGCGGCTTTCCGGACGCTGGCCGACGACCGGCTGGAGGAGCTGCTGCGGCAGCTGCCCGGGGTCGAGGTGCGCGACAACCGCATCTATGCCGACGGCAGGGAGGTCCGCCGCATCTATGTCGACGGCCGCAACCTCTTCGGGCGGCAGACCGAGGCGGCGCTCACCGATCTGCGGGCCGACGACGTCCTGCGCGTGCGCATCTACGAGGAGCCGAATCCCGTGGCAAAACATACGGGCAACGACACGGCCCCCAAAGAGAAGGTAATGGACGTGGAGACGCGGTCGAAACGCGCCGTCGTGCGGGGCGGCGAGCTCTCGGCCTTGGCGGGCGCAAGCCTCGAAAAGGACTACTCGGGACGCCACGAAGTGCGCCACGCCGAGGCCATGCGGCTCTACCGCCACAGCGAACAGGGGAGCTGGCAGGCCGAAGCCCGGAACTCGAAGGACGAGAGCGCCCCGGGGCGGATCGCGCAGTCGGCACGCATCACCCCCGCGAAGAGGACATCGGCGGAGCTCTCGCACGAATACCGGCGGGGCGACACGACGTCGGTCTGGAACTACGCCCGCTTCGACCGCGGCCGCAGCAGTTCGGAAGGGCGCTCGCTGACCGAATATTTCCCGACGGACGCCTACACGCTCTTCGACAGCGAGAACCGCTCGGAATCGGCATCGACGGCCCGGAACTTCAGCTATTCAAACATGACCATGCTCCTGCGGGGGCGCCACACCTTCGAGGTACGGGCGGGCGTCAACCTCGGCAACAGCGACTCGCGGAGCCGCTCCCGCACGCAGCAGCGCATCGACCGGACGCAGACCCTGACGCAGATGCACACCACGGACGACCAGCGCAACCTCGGCCTCCTGGCGGCGTTCGACTATTCGCTGCGGCTCTCCGAGCGCTCGCGCATGAGTTTCCGGTGCGGCGTCGGCTACACGGACGGCACGAACGCGGGCCGGCAGGTCGATACGCTCGCCTCGACACCCGGGCTGCGCACCCGGCTGTACGACGACGGGAGATACCGCCACTGCGACATCGACGCCGGCGCCGGCTATCACCTCCGGGCCGGCCGCCACGCCTCCCTCTCGGTACAATACGGCTTCACCTGCCGGCAAGGCCGCACGGAGCGCCTCGCCGTCGACTATCTGGATGATCCGCAGGGGCTGCTCGACACGGTCAACACCTACGACTATGCGACCGACTGCCGCACGCACGGCCTGACCCTCTCGTGGGTCCGCGACAAGGAGCGGCTGCGCTGCCAGGCCGGCCTGACGGCGTCGCTCTACGACATCGCGCGCGAAGAGCACTTTCCGACCGGGGAGCGGGCCCGCCGGCAGTTCTTCGCCCTGGCGCCCGACCTTTCGCTGACGTGGAGCGGCACACGCCGGAGCGTGGATGTCGGGCTGTCGGCCTCGCCCGCCGTCCCCTCGGTCGAGGAGCTGCGCCAGACGCTCGACGCAACCGACCCGCTCCGCCTGACAGCCGGGAATCCCGACCTGAAGCTCCCGACGCTGTGCTCGTTCCGCGTGCGGTTTTCCGACACCGACCCCGTCTCGGCCCGCTCGCTCTGGATCGGCCTCCGGGGCGAATACGGCATCAACCACATCGCCACGCGCCGCCGGCTCTTCCTCGAAGAGACCTACCTGCCCCGGTGGGACTATACGGCCCAGGCGGGGGCGCAGCTCCTCACGCAGGAGAACGTCGGGGGCCGCTGCGGGATCAGCGCCGATGCCGGCTACTCGCAGCGGGTGACGGCGCTGCGTTCGACGCTCCGCGCCTCGGTCGGCTACTCCTTCCAACAAGTACCCTACTGCTTCGATACGGAGACAGACCGTTCGCGCAGCCACGCGCTCGGCCTCACGGCCGGATTCGAGTCGGGCTTCTCGACGAAGGTGCGCATCGCGTGCAGCTCGCGGACCTCGATGCGCAGCTACACGACGCAGCACACCACGCGGCACGAGCTGCGCGAGGTGGTCAACGCCCGCCTCGACCTGCGCCTGGGCAGGTACTTCGGGAGCGCCGGGGTCTGCTACGAGTTCTACTGCAACAGCACCGCAAAGGCCCTCACGCAGCACAACACGGTCCTGAACCTCGCCGCCGGACGCAAGTTCGGCCGCGAGAACCGCTTTTCGCTCGCGCTCGGCGTCATCGACCTGCTCAACAGCCCCGACTACGCCTCAACCCGCTTCCATACGGACTACGTGCTGACGACGGTCACCTCCTACCTGGGCCGCTACGCCTACATCGAGGCGGGCTACACCTTCTGATACCCGCAAAAGAAAAAGGCCGCTTCGACAAGCGGCCTTTTTCGGATTGTCGGCGGCGTCCGTCAGAAGCGCACCTTGGCACCGACCGAGAAGCGGATGCCGTAGTATTCGGCCTGGCGCACGCGCTCCTTCGTCCCCTGATAGTAGCGCAGGGGCTGGTTCAGCAGGTTGCCCACCTCGGCAAAGAGCGCAAGGTACTTCGTGGCGCGCACCGAGACATTGGCGTCGAGGTAGTTCACGCTGTCGTAGTAGCGGTCCGTGAAGGCGGTCATACCCATCTCTTCGTTGTCCAGGAACGAGCTGGCGTAGTTGTACGAGAGGGTCGCCGTCAGGCGCTTGTTCTCGAAGTAGAGCGAGGCGTTGACCGTGTGCTCGGGCGTACCGGGCAGCTGGATGCCGTCGGCGCTGCGGCCCGCAAAGATGGGGTCGGTCAGCCGCGTAACCTTCGACCGGTTGTAGGTGTAGTTGGTGTAGATACCGAAGTTCTTGAGCGCCGGGGAGATGAAGCCCAGATCGCGCTGGAAGGCCAGCTCGACACCGAAGAGCGTGGCGTCGCCCGCATTGACCGCCTTGTAGAGCTCCTTGAACTCCGTGCCGCCGATCGTCTGGTCCTCGATCATGGCGTCGACGATGAAGTCGGAAATATCCTTGTAGTAGACGCCGGCCGAAACGAGGCCGATCGAACGGAAGTAGTATTCGAACATCAGGTCGTAGTTGTTCGAGATGGTGTTCCGCAGGTCGGGATTGCCCATCGTATACTCCTCGTCGGCCAGGTTCACGCGGTCGCCCGGAACCAGCTGCCGGAACTTCGGACGGGCGAGCGTCGTGGTGAAGCTGGCACGCAGGACCAGGTTGTCCACCGGTTCGTACTTGAGCAGCACGGAGGGGAGCCAGTTGTCGTAGTCGGAGCGCCGCGACACGGGCGTCGAGGTGATGTGCTCCTCGTCGGCATCCACGTGTAGCGCGTTGCCCGTATAGTCGAACTGCGTGTGTTCGAGGCGCAGGCCGGCAATCAGCTTCAGGCGGCTGCCCAGCTGCTGGTCGTAGCGCAGGTAGGCCGCATGGATCGTCTCACGGCCCTCGTAGTTCTCGGCCTCCTCCATCGGATTGCGCACAAGATCGAACTGCGAGGCATCCCCGAAGTCGAGGCGCGAAAGGTACTGCTTGCTGACAAAATCGCCGACCGTGTAGTCCCCGGCATAGAAATTCCCGCGCGTGGCATCGAAGGTGTTGCCGGCGCCCATCGCCGCGGCGATGAAGGACTCCTCGTCTGCCGGCTCCACGTCATAGAAGGTGATGAATTTCGATTTTTCCTTGTGCTGGTACTTGTATCCGGCCTTGAGCGTACCGGCAAAAGTACCGGTGAAGAGCCGGGCACGCAGGTCGACATGGGCCTTGTACTCGTTCTCCTCGATCTCGCTGAACGACTCGGTCAGTTCATCGAGCTTGATGAAGTTCGTCGTGTTGAGCTCCATGCGCGATGCGTCGGTGGGGGTGAAGTGCGGTTCGCGGCCGTCCGAAAGGTCGACCTCGAAACGGATCGGATCATCCTCGTCGCTCTCCAGTCCGATGTAGCGCTCGTTGGGACGGTCCTCCGTAGCCCGGGCGTAGTCGAAGCCCCACTCGACACCCAGCCAGCCGAGGTTGTGCTCGCCCGACAGGGCGATGTCGGCGGTCTGCTGACGCTCCAGACGCGCAAACTTGTTGTCGGGCGATCCGCCCTTGGTCTGACGCCGCAGGTAGGCCGTGGCCGTGCCGTCCCCGTCGGGCGTGATATCCTTATAGGTCAGCCGGTAACGGTTCTCCCAGTCGTTGCGCCGGTTGTACATGCCGCGCAGCTCGATCTTGTGGTTCTCGTTGAACTTCCAGTCGAGCGAGAGCGAATAACTCTGCCGCTCGCGGTGCACGTAGTACTGACGAATCTCGAACTCGTCGACGTAGGCCTTCCCGTCGTCATCCTGTTTCCATGTCGCCTCGATATTGTCCGAACCGATCGGATTGTTGTGGTAGGCCACGGCCGCCATGACGCCCAGGCGGTCCTTGAAGAAACGCGACCCCCAGCTCACCGAGCCGTTGAAGGTCACCCGCTGCGAAATGGGGTTATAGCCCATGCCCGCATTTGCGGAGAGGGTCTGGCGGTAGGGCGAGTTCTTCGTCACGAGGTTCACCGACCCGCCGATGGCGTCACCGTCCATGTCGGCCGTCACGACCTTGTTGACCTCGATCGTCTGGATCATGTCGGTCGGAATCAGGTCGAGCTGCGCGGCCCGCGAGTCGCCCTCGGCCGAGGGCAGGCGGTTTCCGTTGAGTGTCACCGACGTCAGGTCGGGTGCCGTGCCGCGCACCTGCCCGAAACGGGCCTCGCCCTGGTCGTACTGGACGTTGATGCCCGGGATGCGCTTCATCGCGTCACCGATGTTCGCGTCGGCAAAGCGGCTCATCTGGTCCGCAGCGACGATATTGCTCACCCCGTCGTTGTTCCGCTGCAGCGTCAACGCCCGGCGCTGCCCCTCGACAATGCCCGACACGACGACGCTGCCGATGGCCATGCCCTCGTGCAGCAGGAATTCGCAGTGCTGCGTCTCGTCCTTGCGGATTGCAAAGTTACGGCATATCTGCTCGTAACCGACGTAGTTGACACACACCTCATAGGTCCCCTCGGGAATGCCCCGCAACGAGAAGCTGCCGTCGGAGGCCGACACGGTCCCCAGATTCAACGTCCGAATATAGACCACGGCTCCGGCAATGGCGTGTCGTGCATCGTCGAGCACGACTCCGGCGAGCGAACCGCGGGGCGCGGCGGCCGCGGCGGCGGCCGCCTTGGCTTCGGCCTCGGTATCCGGCGCGGCAACAAGTCCGGACGGGGCAAGGGCTCCCAGGGCCAGCGAGACAAACAGAACGAATGCGTAAAGTTTCTTCTTCATAAAATGTGGATTGGTTTGCTGCGGCAAAAGTATGGCACCCCTGTTACGGCATTTTTATCTTCGCGCAACAGTCTCTATGCAAAACGGTTACATTTCCGTTAAGTTTGGCGCGGGGTGTTCCTCCCGCCCGATTATTGCCTATATTTGCCGCAGCAATCCGGCGAAAAAACCTCTTACTTATATAAATGACATGAACAAAATCGGCATCATCTGCATCATCAGCATCACGCTGCTGGCCGTGGTCCTTGCGGCCTGTGCAACGACACAATCCGAAAAGAAAGCCGCCGAAGGGACCTACGACGGTGAACTCAACATTCTGATGCTCTCCGACGCGGGCCGCAACGGCTCCTACGACCAGCGTCTCATCGGCGAATGGATGGGCGTCTACGCGGATGAACTCGGTCCGGAATTTGTCATCTCGTGCGGTGACCTGTTCCACTACGAGGGAATCCAGTCGACCCGCGATCCGCTGCTGTGGTCCAATTTCGAGAGTATCTACTCGCACGGCGAGCTCCAATGCCCCTGGTACGGCGTGCTGGGCAACCACGAATACCGCGGCAACACGCAGGCGATGATGGACTACACGGAGGTCAGCCGCCGCTGGAACATGCCCGACCGCTACTACACCTTCTCCGTACCGCTGGACGACGAGGTGACCGACTCGGAGCGTGTGCGCTTCGTCTTCATCGACACGACGCCGCTGATCGGGAAATACCGCGCCGAGCAGGCGAAGTATCCCGACGTGCAGCTCGTCGACCCCGACACGGAGGTGCGCTGGATCGACAGCGTACTGTGCGCCTCGAACGAGAAGTGGAAGATCGTCGTGGGACACCACCCGATGTACACCTACGACGAGAAGGACGACTGCGAGCAGGAGGACATGCGGGCACGGCTGGAGGAGATCTTCCGCCGGAACAGCGTCGATGCCTACTTCTGCGGCCATATCCACACGTTCCAGCACATCCGCACCGGCCAGGACAGCATCGACTATGTAGTGAACACCTCGGCCTCGAAGCAGCGCGCCCCGCAGCGCGGCCCGCTGACGCAGTACGCCGGGGAGAACTCCGGGTTCGGCCTGCTCTCGTTCGACGAAGGGACCATGCACTACACGCTGGTCAACAGCCGCGGCGAGCGGGAATACGAGATCGAACGCCGCAAATAACAACCGGCTCCGGGAACCTCGGGATCAGACCCGAAAAGGGGCCCCGCAACGGAGCAAAGGGACGAATCGGCGGCAGGGCGCACCCGTTCTCCGCCATTTACTCAAACCGCATAAATGGAGAGGGACCGAAACAGCATTTCGGTCCCTCTCCATCTATTTCGCATTACCTCGGGCATCTGCGACAAGGTTCACACCCAACGTCCAAAGCAAGCACCGTCGCCAGGCAGCAGGAGCACGAACAGCGCAGGAATCTCACCGGGCTGCGCAGCCTATGTCAAGGCGCCGCATCTTCCGACGCGAGCCGGTACCTTCCGACGGCGGCCCTGTCCCTTTTCTGTCACCGGCCGGGCATAAAGAGACCGCCGACCGGAGAGCTTCCACCCTCCCGTCGGCGGTTTTTCATACCGGCCGCGCACCAGCCATCCGCACTCCGGACGGACAACGGCAGGATCACTCGTCGCCCGGCTCCGGCGAGGCCTCCAGCTCCGCGCGGCTCTTGCTCGCCGTCACCAGGTAGACGCCGCCGAAGATCAGCGCGACGGCAAACAGCTTCGTCGCATTGAAGGTGTCAAGCCCGAGGCTGACCGTGACGATGCAGGCGACCACCGGCTGCACGTAGTTGTACATGCCGGCGACCGTCGGCCGCAGGTTCTTCTGTCCCACGACGATCAGCATGTAGCTGATGAAGGTCGCGCAGACGACGATGAAGAGGATGCCGGCCAGCGCCCGGCCGCCGAGCAGCGACCAGTCGGTCGCCGCGAGGTCGTCGTAGGAGAAGGGCAGCGTGCAGATGAAGGCGTAGGTGAACATCCACTTCATGATCGTGATGAGCGAGTAGCGGTTCACGAAGTTCTTGAACAGCACGATGTAGAGCGCATAGCTCAACTGCGCGAGCAGCACCAGCAGGTCGCCCCACACGGGAGCGTCGCCGGCGGGCGCGGAGGCGGCCGTCCGGTTGCTGCCGACGATCAGCAGCAGGGCGCCGCCGGCTCCCAGGGCGATGCCGAGCACCTTCTTGGCCGTGATCGGCTCCCGAAGGAAGAAGGCGGCCAGCAACATGGCCCACAGCGGCATGCTGGTCGTGATGATCGACGCATCGGCCGGCGAGGTCATCCCCACGCCGAAGATGAAGCAGCCCTGATTGAAGACGATGGCCAGCAGCGACGCCCCGAAGAGCTTGAACATGTCGCGCGAGGCCACATGCTCGGGTTTGCGGAAGAGCGAGACGATCCAGAAGAGGACCATCGCGCCGAAAATCCGCAGATCGCTCAACACGAGCGGCGTGACGAGTCCGCCCGCCATGACGATTTTCGCGATCGGGGACATCAGCCCCCACGAAACATTGGCCAGCAGCATCGAGCCGTGACCCTTCCAGGATACCTTTTCCATAATGAAAGCAGTTCATGACGCAGCGGCCGCCGTCATCCCGACCGGGACACGACCGGGCCGCCGCTGAGAATCGCCGCAAAAATAGGTCAAAATCCGGAATATTATTATTTCTTGCGCGAATTTGTCTACAAATCCACCCGGTGGAGGGAGAATCCCAGCAACTTGTTACGGGGATCGGGACTGAGACCGAATCCTCCCATATCAGGCAGCACCAGCAGAAAATCGACCGCTGCTTCACACCTGGTTCCGCTGGCGGTACGTGAAACTCATGCCCACCCGGGCTGTCCCGTCCGCCGCGAATTATCAGAGACATCCCGCAAAGCGCACGGGTGCATAAAGCATTGATGACAGCAATGCATTGCCATACACATGTATGACAAAACAAAACGAAAACCGCGTTGTAGATATCTACAACGCGGTTTCTGTGAGGTCTGAAGCTTACCGACGACTTCACCGAGCAGCAGGGACGCGAGCTGACCAAGAATCTCTCCGAACTGCGCAGCCACATCCTCGGAGAGATTGCCAAGGATCCCGAGCACGCAATGACGAAGACGCGGCTGGAGAAGATCATCTACAGCTTCCACCACCCACGCAGTCTCACCACCGGCCGCCGTGCCCGCAGCCGCGAATCGCTCGGCGACTACATCGCCCGCTTCACGCGCGAGATGGAGGAGGGCACCCGGCTGAACATCCACAAACTCCGATACGGCCCCTCGACCATCAAGAACTACAAGGGATTTGTCGTGCAGTTCGACGAATACTGCAAAGCCCGGCGCAAGCAGTTCGACTTTGCCGACATCGACCTGAAGTTCTACGACGACTTCGTCGCCTGGTTCACCGCCAAGAACTACTCCGTCAATACGATCGGCCGCCACATCAAGGAGCTGAAGATCATCATGCGCGCGGCCCGCGAGGAGGGTCTGCACGACAACGGGGCGATCGAGAGCCGCAAGTTCCGCGTGCTGACGGCCGACGTGGAGAACATCTACCTGACGGAGTCGGAGATCCGGGCCATCGCCGCACTCGACCTCTCGAAAAACCGGCACAAGGATGTTACCCGCGACATCTTTCTGGTGGGGTGCTACACAGCGCAGCGCTTCAGCGACTACTCGACCATCAACGAAGGCTACATCCGCACGCTGGAGAACGGACAGCTGGTCATCGACCTCAAGCAGCAGAAGACCGACAACCACGTCGTCATTCCGGTCCGGCCCGAGTTGCAGGCCATCCTGAAGAAGTACGACAACCGGCTGCCGAGAACCTACGAACAGAAGGTGAATCACCTCATCAAGGAGATTGCGCGCGAGGCGGGCATCACGGAGAAGGTCGAGGTCTCCTACATCGAGAATGGCGAAAAGAAGAGCCGGCTGGTCGAGAAGTGCGACTTGGTGAAGACCCACACGGCACGCCGCAGCGGCGCAACGAACATGTATCTGGCAGGGATTCCGACCATCGCCATCATGAAGATCACGGGTCACAAGACCGAACGGGAGTTCATGAAGTATATCAAGATCACCGAGGAGCAGACCGCCCTGGAGCTGATGAGCCACCCCTATTTCAGCGGGAAATAAAACGAAATGTTACCGCCGTAAAATTTACGACGGTAACAAAAGCCCACATGAATTTTCACACAAACGACCGCAACTGCTGATTATCGAGAATTATTTGTAATTTTACAAAAACTTAAGTCTATGACAGCCGAAAAACTGACATCCATACTCGACTCTTTATTAAGTCTTCCGGCAGAGACCGAGGTCGTTGAATTCAAAAGAGCAGAACGGAATTTCGATGATCGAGACCTCGGACAATACTTTTCGGCCTTAAGCAATGAAGCCAACCTGAAAGAGAAGGATTGCGCTTGGTTAATATTCGGCGTAGAGAACAAATCTCATGAGGTAGTCGGAAGTCAGTATAAAAACTCTCGACCGGCTCTCGATGCAATAAAGAAAAAAATTGCAGATCAAACCACTGGGCGCCATACCTTCGTCGAGATATATGAGTTACTGTACAGAAACGGGAAAAGAGTTGTAATGTTCCAAATCCCGCCTGCTCCACAGGGAATCCCAATCGCTTTTCAAGATCATTACTACGGACGCGATGGAGAATCTTTACAGGGACTGGCTATCGAGAAAATTGAACGCATACGCAACCAAGTCAAATTGAAGGATTGGAGCGCGGAAATCATCGAAAATGCCTCTTTGGAAGACCTGGATCCAGCAGCCATTGCCAAGGCGAGAAAGTTATACACAAAAGCCCATGAGGAAAAGACGGACGAAATCGCCTCATGGGACGACACCACATTCCTGAACAAGGCAAAAATTACGATTCGCGGTAAGATCACCAATACAGCCATCGTCCTGCTTGGTAAAGAAGAAAGCGAGTATTTGATTTCTCCCGCAGTAGCCAAAATCAAATGGATTCTGCGAGGACAAGACAACATCGAACGGGATTACATGATCGTATCCTGTCCGTTCGTATTGGCCGTTGACCGGATTTACAACAAAATACGCAATCTAAAATACCGTTATATCAACCCCGAACACAAGACCTTGTTCCCTGAAGAGATCGACACCTATGAGCCCTATGTAATTCGCGAGGCATTAAACAACGCGATAGCCCATCAGGATTATACACTGGGAGGACAGATCAACGTAGTGGAGTACGACGACAAACTGGTCTTTTCAAACAAAGGATCTTTCATTCCCGGCAATATCGAACGGGTACTCATCAGCGATGCTCCGGAGGAACAATACAGAAATCAATTTCTGGCAACAGCAATGGTAGGACTGAAAATGGTCGATACAATCGGCAGCGGTATTCGCAAGATGTACTATTACCAGAGACAAAGACTGTTCCCCTTGCCGGACTACGATTTATCCAACAATCGGGTCGAAGTAACCATTACAGGCAAGATTCTCGATATGAATTACGCGAATATATTGGCACAGAATACCGATCTGAGCCTCCTTGACATCGAACTGCTGAACCGCCTGCAATTGGGGAAGACATTATCCGACGAGGAAATCACGCGTCTGAGAAACAAGCATCTGATCGAAGGACGAAAACCCAAGGTATATATTGCAAAACATATTGCACAGAAAGTCGGGCAGAAGATCGAATATTCCGGGCATAAAGGTCTTGGGAATAAGCGTTGCGAAGAGTTTCTTCTGACTGCATTGCGTGACCATAAATCCTTATCCCGAAAAGAGATCGATGAATTGCTTTGGCCTCTGTTGCCGGACCTGCTTAATGAAAAGCAAAAAAAGGACAAAATCACAAATATGCTGATCAAATTGAGAAAACTGGAGAAGATCTCAAATAAATCAAAAGGCCCCAATTCAGACTGGTTTATTAATTAAGTGCCGTTCAAGTACCGTTCAAATGCCGTTCAAGTGCTTTTTAAGTGCTTTTTAATTGTTATTAAAACAACAACATGCTGATAATCAAACAATAAAAAGCACTTAAATTCATTTTCAAATAGAAAATTAAGGACTTTTCAATGCCGCGCCGTCGAAAAATAACGATCCGGGCCTCCGAACTGGAGAGCTTCGAAACGCTCGTCCGGGAGCTGCAACAGCGGCCGGAGTTTGCCGGATTCGATCCGTCGAGCCTGCACGTCTGGGCTTACGAACGGTATGAGCCGAAGTTGAAGGATGCCGACGCAATCCTGCGCCGCTTCGACTACTGGCTGGGCGTGCACAAGAGCGAGCGCTATCTGATGGCAAATGGCAGCCGGCTCTTCAACAAAAAGGAGCTTGCCGAGGCGCTGGGCGTCGCACGTCCGACGCTCGACCGGTGGATCACGAACGGATGGCTGGAGCCGTGCCGCGTTCAAATCTCGGCCGGCGGCGACACCCTCTTTGCGGCCAATGCCGTTCGGGAGGTACTAATAACGTTTTCCAATGAATAATTCGTCAAACAAAGATCAACACTATGCATTGGATTCTTCCGGAAACATTAGACACATAAAAGATGCTAATCCAAGCAATGACGAATTTTTTTGTCTTTTTTGCCATCGTCAAATGATTGCAAAGCAGGGGAAAATACGGCAATGGCACTTTGCGCACAAGGCTCTTTCTCCTAACTGCAGCTATGAAAGTTACTTACATTCATTGGCAAAACTTTTAATCCTACAAAAACTCAGAAGTGAACAACCTTTCGGAGTCGAAATTAAAGTTCCTTTCACTTGTAAAAATAAAGAGACCTGCATATGGTACGAAGATTCATCAAATGAATCTTGCAACTGGACTGGATACAAAAATTATGATTTAAAAAAATTCTATAACACATTTGAAGTTGAAGCCTTCTACGATAACTTTCGCGCAGACATTCTCCTTTCAAATTCCATTAAAAAGTATACACCGGTCTTTATCGAAATATATGTTTCACATCCTTGCGAACATCAAAAGATTGACTCAGGAAATAAAATCATAGAACTAAAGATCAACTCGGAAGATGATATAAAATCAATCATCAATAGCCCCATCATCACAGAAGACGGAGATCTTATCAGATTATATAATTTCAAACCCAAAGGAGACTTTACCGGTCCACCTCAACATCCCAAGCAATTGGTGAAGTTTTCAGTTTTTGAAAGCTATAAAATGTATTGTGGAAATACGGACTGTCAGACATTCTCATGTCACAGAAACAAAGCTATCTTCGAGTTAACCTCCGACTTTCATCCCGACTTTCTCCCAGAATATTCTCTATATGATTATGGAATCGTAGAACTATACGATTTGGATCCTAACCTCAAAGTATGCAACCTCTGCCGCTATTATAGGCCCCGAGACATATTATTCGACGATCTGTTCGACATAAGAATCGATAAACGTCCAATTTTTTGCTGCTTATACAAAAAACTCGGGACTGATAAATATCGAGACCCATCAGATGCACGTACTTGCACTGCATTCCGGAAAATAGATGGAAAAACAATGGCAGAGATTAGACAAGAATATAAAATGGTAAAACCAAACATTTGGAAGAAACCAAATGATTAGAAGGCCTATTTTGCATCGGGTGGAATCCGATTACACGGCAGTGCCAACCGAAGCAAACGAATGCCAAAGCCCGGAAACGGGCGGTGGCATGTCCTCGGTGTGGCACCGGTTGGCGTCGGTTGGCGCTGATTTGTAACGCCATTCGCCGTTTTCGGGAGGGGTTCGGAAAGCCTTTCTTTGCGTCATCAACCAAATTCGAATCGTTATGACCAAGGAAATCTTTCTGAGCGGCATGACCGCCGACCAGCTCTCGGAGATGATTCGCGAATCGCTGCGCGACGAGTTGCGGCAGCTCCATTCCGACCCCTCCGCCGAAACGCCGAACTATCTGACCCGCCGCGAGACGGCCCGCCGCCTGCGCATCTCGCTCGTGACGCTCAACGACTGGGTGAACCGCGGGCGGATTCGCGCCCTCAAGATCGGCGGGCGCGTGTTGTTCCGCGACAGCGACGTCGAGGCGGCACTGCACCGGATTGTCCCCATCAAAAGCCGATAGCCATGAAGACGATCTCTGATTGCATCGACACCCGGGAGTATCTCCTCCGCCGGGGACTGCAGCCCCACCGCGAAACCGCCACCCACGGCATGTTCCTCTCGCCGCTGCGCGAAGAGCGTACCCCCAGCTTCAGCGTCCGCTACGACAAGGGGCTCTGGTACGACTTCGGACTGGGCGAAGGAGGCACGCTCCTCCAGCTGGTCATGCGCCTCGAAGGATGCGGCATGGCAGAAGCTATCCGACGTCTGCGCAAAGGGTCCGCAGACGAAGTCCCCTTCCAGCCCCTCCCGACCGCCTCGCCGCGCGAAGACTCCCCGCTACGGATTCTCAGCGTCGGGGAGATTCGCCACCCGGCACTGACCGGTTATCTGCGCGAGCGCGGCATCGGCCACGCCGTGGCCGGAGCGCTGTGCCGCGAGGTTCACTACGCCGTCGGCGAGCGGCGCTTCTTCGCCATCGGCTTCCGCAACGATGCCGGAGGCTGGGAGCTGCGCAGCCCGCAGTTCAAGGGGAGCAGCGCCCCGAAATCCATCACGACCTTCGACCGGCACGGCGACACGGCGCTGCTCTTCGAGGGCTTCTTCGACCTGCTCTCCTACCTGACGCTGCAACATGAGCCGGAACCGGCCGTCGACACCGCCGTACTCAACTCCGTAGTGAACTTTCCCCGCGCCCTTCCGTTTCTCGCACGCCACGCCACGATCCACGCCTTCCTCGACAACGACGAGGCGGGGCGCCTCGCCCTCGAACGACTGCGCAGTGCCCTGCCCGGTGCGACCGTCATCGACCGTGCGGAGAGCTACCGAGCCCACAAGGATCTGAACGAATCGCTCCGATCGTCCGCAAAGGTTTCCCGCACGCCGCGTCGTCGCGGCCGCAAGTTGTAACGTCGCCCGGAATGACGCCGGAACCGTCGCCCACCCATCGGCCGCTTCGCGACCGCGGCTTTTCCCCCGAGGAAAAAGCCATAGCCTATTAGGGCTTTTTCCGACGCATCGGCCCGCCGACGCTGAAAAAGCCCCAATAGGCCAAAGGGTCAAGCCCCTCTGGACACCCCCTGTCGTGCTGCGCACGCCGACCGCCGAGGCGGTCCCTTCTTCAACCACACAACCCGCTGAAAAACGACCGTATCATGGGATATGCCGTCCTGCATCTTGACAAAGCCCCGGGCAACGAGGCGGCCATGACCGCCCACATCGCCCGCACGAAGATACCCACCAACGCCTCGCCCGAACGCACCTGCCTCAACGAGGAGCTCATCGAGTTCCCCGAGGAGGTGGCCGACCGCACGGAGGCGATCAACTACCGACTCGAACACGCCGGTCTCACGCGCAAGATCGGAACGAACCAGGTGCGCGTGATCCGCGTCATGCTGACCGGTTCGCACGACGCGATGAAGCGCATCGAGGAGGAGGGGCGGCTTCCGGAGTGGTGTGCCGACAACCTCGCCTGGCTGCGCGAGACCTTCGGAGCGGAGAATGTCGTCTCGGCCGTCGTGCACCGCGACGAATCGACCCCACACATCCACGCCGCCGTGGTACCCATCGTCACGGGCGAGCGCCGTAAGGCCCGCGCTGTCGCATCCGAATCCCCCGGCAAGCGGCGCTACCGCCCGAAATCCGCCGCCCGGCCGCGTCTCTGCGCCGACGACGTCATGTCGCGCGTCCGGCTCAAACAGTATCAGGACAGCTACGCTGCGGCGATGTCCAAATACGGGCTGGAGCGCGGCATCGACGGTTCGGAGGCGCGTCACGTCACTACGCAGGAGTTCTACCGGCAGGCCATCGCCCAGCAGCAGGATCTGCAGGAGAACATCGACGCGCTGCTTCGTCTCGAAGAGCAGAAGCGGAAGGCTGTCGAGCAGCTCAAACAACAGGAGCGGCAGGTGCGCACCGAGTATGAACAGACCGCCACGCTCCAGGCGCAGAAGAGCGCCGAACTGAACCGCACCGAAGCCGAGTTGAAGAGCGTGAAGGGCGAACTGAAGGGTGCCCGATTGAAAAATGCCGCGGCGGAGGTCGGATCGAATATCGTCGAGGGGATCGGGGCGATGATCGGCACTTCGCGTGTCAAACGGCAGCAGCAGGAGATCGACCGTCTCAACGCGGAGAACGCCGCCCTGCACGAACAGATCGGGACACAGAACCGTGCCAACCGCGAAGAGAAGGCCCGACACGAGCAGGCCGAACAGCAGCTGCAGGCGAAACTCGACCGCATCGAACAGTGGCTGCCCGACACGCAGACGCTCATCAGCTGGGGCGAATACTGCCGCGACATGGGAATCCCGGAGTCGGGCGCCCGCGAGATTATCGCCATGAAGCCCCTCTACGTTTCGGGCGAACTCCGCGCTCCGGAGTATTCGCACCGCTTCGACGTCTCGAATACCGAAATCCGCCTGCAACGCGACCCGAACGGCCCCGGAGGCTTCCAGCTGCTCATCGACCGCCAGCCCGCACACGCCTGGTTCCGCCAACGGTATGTGGAGCTCATGACCCGCCTGGGCTACCCCGTCCGCCCCGAACGCCCGGTAGTCCGGCGACACACCATCAAGCGGTAAATCGAGGACCGAATCTAACCCCCTGATGAAATAAATCCCGGGATTTTTCCTATCTTTGAATCCGTAAAACCAAGAAACAGAACAACGACAAGAGAAAAAGACAATATCAACATATAACTAATTGAGCTTTTAGCTCTTATTCTCGACTTTGCGAAATCTGGTAAATTTTTTGAAGTACACGAGAGTAAGCAGCGGAGGTTCACGTCTATGGGCGTGGACCGTTCGTGCTTATTTGTGTACATAGGTTTACCAGAGCCTGCAAAGTCAAGTAAGCGACAACGAATGGTTTCACGCCTTCTTTATGTCGCTTAACGGAGGGTCGGGGCGAAGCTTTCAAGCCTATGCCCTCCACCAAATCCCATACACCGCAAATCATCTCGCGTCAGCGCGTGGCCGACCACGGCGAGGTCTTCACCTCCGAGCGTGAGGTCAAGGCGATGTGCGACCTTGTGAAAAACGAGACCGAGCGCATCGAATCCCGGTTCCTCGAACCCGCCTGCGGACAGGGCGCTTTTCTGATCGAGATCCTGCGTCGCAAACTCGCCGTCGTGTCGTCCCGTTATGCCGCGACGCAATCCGAATGGGAACGCCATGCCGCGATTGCCGTATCGAGTCTCTACGGAATCGACATCCTGGCAGACAACGTGACGCTCTGCCGCAATCATCTCTACGATACGTTCCTGACAGCATACCGGGCTCTCTTCCCGAAGAGCATGAAGCCCGCCTGCTGCCGTGCGGTGCGCTATCTGCTTGCGACCAACATTCTGTGGGGTGATGCCCTGACCCTCCAAACCCCGGACGAATCGGCGCGGCCGATTGTCTTTGCCGAGTGGTCGGACATTGGCGGCGGGCGGTTCAAACGCCGCGATTTCACGCTGGCCAACCTGCTGCAAAGCCAGCCGATGGAGGGTCCCAACCTCTTCTCCGACCTCGGAGATGCCGCCTTTATTCCGACCCCCGTAGCCGAATATCCGCTTGTTCACTTCCTCAAACTCGGAGCCGATGAAGAACTATAACCCCGATGTGCTGACCTGCCTGGCCAATCTGAGCAACGACGAGGTGTTCACCCCTCCGGTCGTTGTCAATCGCATGCTCGATCTGCTGCCTGCGGAGTTGTGGCGCAATCCCGATGCGCGGTTCCTTGATCCCGTAAGCAAAACGGGAGTCTTCCTGCGGGAGATTGCCAAACGGTTAATGGAGGGGTTGAGCGAGCGGATCCCCGATCGGCAGCAGCGGGCTGACCACATCTTCACCCGGCAGTTGTTCGGCTTGGCCATCACCGAACTGACGGCCCTCCTGTCGCGCCGTTCGGTCTATTGCAGCAAACAGGCGAACGGGCTCTATTCGGTTTGCACGGCCTTTCACGATGCGGATGGGAATATCCGCTTCCGGTCCACGGAGCACACCTGGCAGAACGGCCGATGCCGCTATTGCGGGGCGAGCCGGGAGGTATACGACCGCGACGACACCCTGGAGAGCCACGCCTACGAATTTATCCACACCGAGAATCCCGAAACCATATTTCCCGATATGAAATTCGATGTCATTATAGGCAACCCGCCGTATCAGTTGAGCGATGGCGGAAACGGTGCCAGCGCAAGTCCGCTTTATCACAGGTTCGTTCGGCAGGCGCAGAAACTCAAACCCCGTTATTTGACCATGATTATCCCCTCCCGGTGGTTCGGAGGCGGAAAAGGGCTGGACGACTTCCGCAGGGAGATGTTAAACGACAACCACATCCGGGTTCTCGTAGACTATGAAAATGCCTCCGACTGTTTCCCCGGTGTCGATATAGCCGGCGGAGTCTGTTATTTTCTGTGGGACCGGGATAACCCCGGGCTGTGCGATGTCGTCAATGTCCGGAATAACGAAACGATGCACTCCGTACGTGCGCTGAACGAGTTCGACACCTTCATCCGTCACGACCAGGCTGCATCCATCGTCAGAAAAGTCTGCGCATTCGGTGAGCCCATGATGTCCAATATGGTATCCAGCCGTAAACCGTTTGGATTACCTACGGTCGCTCGGCCTCAGGAATCCGGAGACCTTCTTCTAAGGTGGCAAAACGGAGAGGGGCCCTATCGCCGTGATGAGATTACCGTCGGCCGGGTGTTGATTGATAAATGGAAGGTAATCACCTCCTATGTCGGCTATGACCATGCCGGCAATCCGGGCAAGGATGGGAAACGTCGGGTCTTTTCCAAAATAGACATTCTTCCGCCGGAGACCATTTGCACGGAGACCTATCTGGTCGTGGGCAGCTTCGACACGGAGCTGGAGGCAAAGAATCTGGTTGCCTATATGAAAACGCTGTTCTTTCGGTTTCTGGTTGCCCAATGCATGTACTCGCACCACATTACCAAAGAGGCCTACCGGCTGGTTCCCATACAGGACTTTTCCCAGTCATGGACGGATGAAAAGCTCTTTGCCAAATATGGGATCACCGACGAGGAGTTTTTATATATTAAAACAACGATTCGCACAATGTAATACGCAACTATTATTATCGTATTAATGTCAAATGAGGATATTTTTCATCCATATTACAATAAATACGATATATAAATTTGCATTTCTATTTATTGTGAGTTATATTTGCGTTGTTTAGTAACCATACAATAATATAACTTAACTATGAAAATATCAAAAATTACAATTGAAGGATTTGCTAACATTGATAAAGTAAGTCTGTCGCTGTCTAATATATGTGCGCTATTGGCCTATAATAATTTTGGGAAAAGTAATATTCTAGAGGCAATCTCTTTTGGCTTCAGGTATCTTATTGCAGATGCTTCGGAAAAAAAGAATAGGATGAATCGCAGCTTAAATTATATTCCTATAAATAATGCGACTGCGGGTAAAGACTTTTTGTTTGAATTTGAGATTGAGTTTAACAATCAAGGTGTAAAAAGAATTGTTACATATGGCTATAGTTTCTCTTGGCCTCAAAAAAAACAAACCTCTTCCATTAAAGCCGAATATCTTAAGATTAAAAGTACAGAAGATTTAAAGCCCAAATCGTATATTCGTAGAAATGATAACAGTTGCTTTTATTTATCTTCTGAAGCCGGACGTTGTTCTTCAAAATTAGATATCGATCCTAATCAATTGGCTTTAAATAAATTGAGCAATTATGACAATTTGTTCTATATTGGCATTCTAAAAGAAATATTAAATATAAAGATTGTCGAAACAAATGCATTAGCTGATCCCAAAACATTTTTTAGAACCATCGAGGTCATAAATGGACATACTTCCTTTACGGATGGGATAGATACTATTCCTGATTTTAGCACATGTGCGAATTTTATGTACAATCTGAAAAATTCAGATTCTCATAAATACAATTTATTACAAGATGCAATTAAACAGTTAATTCCTGACATAATAGACTTTGAACCAATCAAAGTAGATCTAAAGAAACAAGTTGCAAAATTTAAAGGGAATAAAGATATTCCATTTGATTTTCCGGAATACATATATGATATTAGAGTACAAGAAAAAAGCCTAAATCAGCAAATAACTATTGAAAAACTATCATCAGGAACAAAAAGAATATTTTATTTACTCTTGATGACGATAGCTGCTGCTCATAACAATGTTCCCTTAATGGTGATTGAAGAACTTGAAAATTCAATTCATCCTTCTTTGTTTCAACGATTATTAATTACAATCAGGAGACTTGCTAACGATACTCAAATATTACTAACAAGTCATTCTCCGTATTTACTACAATATTTGAAGCCCGAAACTCTTTATATAGGTATTCCGAATGATGAAAATTTAGCAATATTCAAGAGAGTAAAGCATTCAAAAATTAAATCTTTATTAAAAGAAGCATCGTCGTACGATATGTCTTTAGGTGATTTTATTTTTGATATGCTTGCAGATATTCATGATCAATCTGATGATGTAGTCTCTAAATATTTTGAATAATGGCTGAACATATCATCTTATTCGTTGAGGGCGATACGGACGAAGTCCTATTTAAGAAGATAATTGCTCGTTATAAAGAATTAGCAAATTATAAGTCAAACATAATTTGTCATATTGACAACTTAAAAGGCGTCAGTAAATATACCTCAAAAGCTAAAGGGCGCCTTCGTAATTATTATTTAAAGCATATTCGAAAAAATAAAGACTCCTTAAAATTTGTGTTTTGTAGTTATGATACAGATGTTTTCGAATTTCAAGCAAACCCTCCTATCAACTGGCCTAATTTAAAAAAAGAGATGCATGGAATAGTTGGGAAAGGGAAAGTGATACAAATTCCGGTAAAGACTTGTATTGAAGATTGGTTATTATCAGACCTATCCGGTCTATGTAGATATCTAAAAATAAAAGATATACCTAAAAAACTAGCAGGTAAAGATGCGTATATGAAAATAAGTAATCTATTCGAGAAAAAAGGAAAAGTATACTCAAAAGGGTACGATGCTGAAAATATTGTACAAAATATAAACATTGATATTATCCTAGATAAACAAAAGGAAGCTCTCAAACCATTAAGAGATCTTTTCATTAAAGACAATTAAGAGATGTTCTTTTTCCCCTCCCGCCCGGCAGCGCATCCGACCATCTATGCCTACGAAGATACCCACCCGCAGTACCGTGGGCTGCTGAAGGTCGGATACACCACCGTAGATGTGCAGCATCGCGTGGCGCAGCAATATCCGACGCTGCGGCCCGGAGCGCGCCCCTACCGCATTGTCTTCGAGGAGTCGGCCATGCGTGGTGACGGCACCTCGTTTACCGACCACGAGGTACACCGCGTGCTGCGTCGAATGGGAGTGGAGAATCCCGAGGGTGAGTGGTTCCGTTGTACGGTTCGCGAGGTCCGGGCGGCGGTACGCTCCGTGCGGGAGCGGCGTGAAGCCGAATTCCAACGCACGGAGCATTTTGCCATGCGCCCCGAGCAGGAGGCTGCCGTGGAAAAGACCTGCGAATATTTCCGTGCCTGCCGTGCCGACAACAACCGCACGCCGCATTTCCTCTGGAACTGCAAGATGCGCTTCGGCAAGACCTTCGCGGCCTACCAGCTGGCACGCCGCATGGGATGGAAACGGCTGCTGGTCCTGACTTTCAAACCCGCCGTGCAGAGTGCCTGGGAAGAAGATTTGCGCACGCATGTCGATTTCGAAGGGTGGCAGTTCCTGTCGCGCAATTCGGAACTGAACTACGAAACGGCCGACCACAACCGTCCGATCGTCTGCTTCGGGTCGTTTCAGGATTTTCTCGGACGCAGCAAGTCGGGCGGCATCAAGCTGAAGAACGAGTGGGTACATGCCATCAACTGGGATTGTGTGATTCTCGACGAATATCATTACGGCGCCTGGCGCGACCATGCCAAGGATCTCTTCGAGAACGAAGACCGCCGCGAGCAGGCCTTTGCCGAAGGGGAAGGCCGCGACTGGTTTGACGAGGAGGCGATGCCCATCACCACGGGAGCCTATCTCTATCTGTCGGGGACACCGTTTCGGGCCATCAGCTCGGGAGAGTTTATCGAGGAGCAGGTTTACAACTGGACCTACTCGGACGAGCAACGCGCCAAGGCGTCGTGGAAAGATGCCGACGGGCCGAACCCCTACGCCGCCCTGCCGCGCATGGTGATGATGACCTATCAACTGCCCGACGAATTGCGGCAGGTTGCCATCGACGGCGAGTTCGACGAATTCGACCTCAATCTCTTCTTTCGGGCTGAAGGCAATGGTGACGACGCCCGGTTCGTCTTCAAGAACGAAGTGCAGAAGTGGCTGGATCTGATTCGCGGCGCCTATGTCGAAAATATTGTTTCCGATTTGAAGCTGGGGCATTCACGGCCTCCGATGCCCTTCTCCCACGCCCCGCTGCTCTCGGTGTTGACACACACATTCTGGTTCCTGCCATCGGTGGCGTCGTGTTACGCCATGCGGAATTTGCTTACCGAGCGTCAGAACCGCTTCTATCAGGATTATCGGGTGGTCGTAGCTGCTGGGAGCAGTGCCGGGATCGGAGTCGATGCGCTGGCTCCCGTGCTGAAGGCCATGGGCAATCCGTTGGAGACGAAGACCATCACGCTGTCGTGCGGCAAACTGACGACGGGTGTGTCGGTGAAGCCCTGGTCGGGTATCTTCATGCTGCGCAACTCATCAAGCCCCGAAACCTATTTCCAGGCGGCCTTTCGCGTGCAGACACCCTGGACGGTATGCAATGCCGACGGCGTCTCGCCCAACCGGGTGGATATTCTGAAACAGGAGTGTTACGTATTCGACTTTGCTCCCAACCGGGCATTGCGGCAGATTGCCGATTACAGCTGCCGGCTAAATGTTGAGGAGAACAATCCCGAACGCAAGGTCGAGGAGTTTATCTCGTTCCTTCCGGTGCTGGCCTACGACGGCAGTTCGATGAAGCAGATTGATGCTGCCGGGATTCTTGACATTGCCATGAGCGGAACGACGGCGACTCTGCTGGCCCGGCGTTGGGAGAGCGCTCTGCTGGTCAATGTTGACAATGCAACGCTGCGGAGGTTGATGGGGAATGCCGAGGCAATGGCTGCGCTGACGCGCATCGAGGGATTCCGCAACCTGAATCAGGACATCGAGACCATCATCAACAAATCGGAGGCGGTCAAGAAGGCGCGAAAGGAGACCCCGGACGAGGCAATGACCCCGCAGAAGAAACGGGAACTGACCGAGGAGGAGAAGGAGTACAAGAGCCTGCGGAAACAGATTCAGGAGAAACTGATCAAATTCGCTACGCGCGTACCGATATTCATGTATCTGACGGATTTCCGCGAACGAAGCCTCTATGATGTCATCACGCAACTGGAACCCGGACTGTTCAAGAAGGTAACGGGACTGTCAGTCTCGGATTTCGAGCTACTTGTGTCGCTCGACGTCTTCAATTCGGCGCTGATGAATGATGCTATCTATAAGTTCAAGCGTTACGAGGACGCTTCGCTAACCTATGTAGGTATTAATCGACATACTAATAAAGCTATTGGTCTATATAATACAGTCATATAATTAAAACGCTAAAAATACTCTTTAACTATATTCCTATTATTTTTTATTTTAGCTCTCAAAAATAATGAACTTCGATATAATATAGCTATGTACGATAGTGCTTCAAAAAAGAGTGCAAAAGAAGAGTCCTCATATCTTTTTTAAATATACAAAAAATGATTCTTATTCTCAGAGTAACATGCAATTGCCTTTTACTCCGATTTTTCTTTCTAAATTATTCTATAGGATAAATCCCAGCCAAGATAGTTTAACAAGAAACAAGTTCCTATCCATATCTGTTATGCCCACCAGTTGTAGAACCCACACCGCTTGGGCATAGCTTTCCGTATCCTTGTGATTTGTCGAAAATCCTTTCTCAAACACTCAATCCAGTTCATCGTATAGATATCGACTAAATCCTTTTCTCGTAATTCAAATAGGAGAAGTAAACCTTATCCAAATCTTCGTCCAATCGTCAAAAACCACGAGGATTCTGATCTCACTTCTGGTTAAGCATCTGCCATTGTTCCTAGGCCCTCTCCTTCATATAGCTAAGGTCTTCCATGCAGAAAACCAGCCGCAGATCCTCGGTCTGCACTCTCTTGCGCTATTGCGCACACAATGTTCACACGACTCTGTGAACATCTCACCCCAGCCAGAGCACCCTCAGTGGGCTTATTAAAGATCCCTAACACCTCATGGTGCTTGTCTTCTCGCACAACCTGTACCACATAGCAACCTTCAATCTCCACACTTCTCTTACGATAGGTCTCCATGTGCACGCAATCGATGAAAACGTAATACGCATCCAAAAACCACGTGAGCCATTAAAATATCTTCGCAAAGGTTATCCAATATCCGAGATGCTGTAATGTCGCCATAGATATCCTGGAATACCTCGCCGACCTGTTTCTGTACAAGACCTTTCGTATAATTCATAAAGAGCGTTCGTTCTCATCTTTCTAATTGCGCAGAATCGCCAGTATTCGTAAATAGACGTTCCATAACGATCGCACGGAATCCGGAGCGTCAGCGTATCTTCATGACTGCAACTACCCCAACAGAAACCGATGCATTTGAATAATATAGAGCATTCATATGGGGGTTCTTAACACCCCAAAAGGATCATACTTCCTAATAAAATATTTAGGCCTAGTCGACAAATTTCATGATGAATCATGAGAGGATATTCCCTAGTCGACAA
>OCQB01000432.1_pt1 | contig 47596 bp, 31 predicted proteins | sample 1538631 | NCBI WGS metagenome assembly OCQB01 (sample SAMN04571713, study PRJEB22368) | human gut metagenome | biome: human gut; material: stool | host: Homo sapiens | place: Luxembourg | collected 2012-10-19
TTATTTGCTATGTCCTTTGTTTCTTGGTTGTCTAAAATTTCTTTTTTTCAAACTTGTATCCTCCTTTTCAATAAATTCCATGACCTTACATATATTAGTCACCAATTTCATAGTAAAATTCAACTTGAAATCCCGGTGTAATTGTAATTGCATCTTCAGAGTATGCTTCAATTTCCCAACGCCCTCTAAGATGCGTACTGAATGGACTATTTACCCTCATTGTAAACTCACATGAGTTATAGAATCCGGTACAAGTATGCCAAACACTATAACTCTCCGTAGAATTGCGGACACGGAATTTTGTTATAGCGACTAGTTCATGTGGGCGCTTTCCACTATTATCCTTAGGAGTTATCCGTTTAACAAGTGCCGTATCCGGAACACTTCCACCTTGTAAATTGAAAGCCAATACATTCGAGAAACCTTTTTCTGGTATAGATAATGTTCTTCCTGCATAAAAAGTATCTATACGTGAATTTAATATCGGATCTCCTATAGCCAAATGATATGAATAATAGTCCTCTTCAAAATCATCTATTGAACCTACAGAATATACCTCCACAAAATAATCTTTTCCCATTTCCAAACTTTTCTCTAAACTGTCTTTCGCCTTTTGAACACACGAAAAGCCCCCCATCCATTCTATTCTATGGGCATATCCATCATAATTTGAATCATATTGTATCTCCTTATTCTCATCGTAGATACAAAATCTCAAATTAGCTTTTCTAGTACATAGAGTAATTGTCTCACCCTCATATTTAAAATGATAAAAATATCCCTTACCAATCTCTCCTGGTATGTACTCACCCAAAATAAGGTTACCACCTTTTTTCATACTTCCTGAGTAAAAATCTTTGTACGGTTCTACGTCAACAGAATTCTTTATTCCACTTAATAATTCCCGTGAATTTTGAGCATTACCAGTTACCAATCTATACGAAGTGTCATTTTCATACTTAACTTGGTTCACTCTAATATTATATAGGTGTACCTTTGAATCCTCTTGAGGGTTATCAATTGTTATCCACCTTTTATAATTTACACGACTATTTTCATCACGCCATCCTATAAGTTTCTCATTGATTTTCTTTCCATTCTCATCAAATACATCAAAGCGAATTGCACTACGACCCGAAACTCTAACAAGCCCTATCAGAATCTGAGAACATGTCGAGAAATCAGCCTTCAAACCATATGTTGTATTGACGAAATCTTTATCCATAGCAATTTCACCAAGTTCTGTCATATTACCAATAGTATACGCTAACGTCCCACTTTCCTCACGGTCTATTGCTTTGTTTGTAATATATATAGTATCCCCAACTTCAACCGATGGTACATAAATTTCTGTACTGTCACCATCTGATACCACTTGTGCTAATATACTATTTTTCTCTTCACTATCATAAACGCAAATAACATCACCCTTTTGCGTATTTAAGATTGTTAGTTTTCCAACAGTATTTGCATCTTCTTCAATAACTCCTACTCTCATAAAAATTGATTCTTCTTCATAACTTGTTCCAGCAAACAGGCTTTCAGCGTAACCCGGGTATTTTAATGTAGTATATAATGTACCTTTTCCTTCCCCCAACACCCTATTATTAGGAAACTCTATTCTTGCCCGATTGTTTTCTATAATTGTACTGCCAATCTTCACACATTCTTTTGTATTATCCTCTGTTGTTTGATACTGATACACAGAAAAAACTGTCCCCTCCGGTATAGCCTTGTCTTCAGTGTAGCTAATCCAATCCGAGTAAATACCAGCATTATTCTCAATTTCCACCTTCCCATTAAGAGTTGTACAACTTCTCGCTGTCGGCAGTTTCACCTCTGTTCGTTCACTTTCATAGCAACCTTTATTCTGTATTGTCACAAAAACACTTTCTGTGCTCACTGATAATTCAAACTCTTCATTATCATTTGCCTTCACATCCGTAGTCTCAGCATTCAGGTACACTTTCACAACATCATCAGCTGCCTTTTTAGGTACTCGCACTTTTACTTTACATTTTGATAGATCTTCCCATATCAAATCGTTATCAATAACAACTTGACTTTCTCCTAACTTTGGACTGGTTTTTTCCCCTTCATATGAAACAGGAATCAAGTCTGACTCTCTTTTTGTAGGATATTTTACTGACACATACAAAGTTCCTGGTTCCAGTCCCAACTTATTACTCAAACTTACACTGTAGTTTTCTCCTTGCAATTTTGAATAAGACACTGTTCCACTATAAAGAACCGTCGACTTATCTTGATCTGCATATATTTTCAAAGTAAGGTTTCTCTTATTATCCTCCTGCTCTGCATACTGCAATTCTTCAAAACAAAGCGAATCCCCCACATCGGCAATATAATTGTTTACATATATTTTTTTATATGCTATCTTTGATTTTGGTGCAGGAACCGGAACAATACGAATTGGAGCACATTCATATTTATCGGGAACACGCACAGTAACATATAAAGCTTCATAATTCATAATATTCTTAATCGATATACTGCCACTTGTGTTAATCGTAGCTGATGTAATTTTATTTGTTTTGTTTTCATCAGAATAAACTTCAAACTTAGTATTTGATTGGGCACCAGAAATCTCTAACAAGTCATTTCCTGTTTTATCAATAGCTTTTATAGATAAGTCTGGCAAATCCGTATTTTGCGAACCATAGCTCGTAATTCCTGCTTTTGGTATATTAATTTTTGTTTTTTGCTTACTATCATATTGGTTCGGTCGTTTTACCTGCAAATAAATGCAATCTACGCCTGCTGGATTTGCAAACCCCAATGTAACAGAGTTCGAAGCCGCAGAACAGGTTGCACTGGCCAATTGACTATATGAACCATTTGCTAATAGCTTATATGCATATACAATATCCCCTGAACACAGCTTATTAAGTGTCACATATAGTTTTTCAGAAGTACCCGTATACTTGTTTACAATCAGAACATCCTCTTCGTTAATTATCGGACTATATTTTTCTTCTTCGTATAATATTGGAATCAACTCAGATTCTGTTTGAGTTGGATATTTGTAACTCAAATATGCAGTACCACTATTTTCTTTGAGCTTTTTCCCAATACTAACAGAATATGTCTTATTCCCTTGTAAATAACTATATGAAATTGTCCCTGAATACAATTTCTCTTTTTTGTCCTTATCTGCATACAAGGTAAAAGTAACATTTGTGTTCTTAAAATCATCTTCTGTATATTTCAAATTAGTAAATTTTATATAATCATTTGTGCCTGAATTATTCTCTAATATAACATTTCCATCCAATATCTGTGTTTTCTCTGCTAAAACTGGTGTGATTGGAATAACTGCGCTTTCATATTTATCTGGTGCTCTAAGAGTCACATAAACTGTACCATAACTCAAAATATTAGTAATACTAATACTTCCTTTCGTATTTATCGTCTGCGATTTTATTTTTTTGTCTTCGAAGCATCTGTATATAGTGTGACAACTGTACTAGTTCCAACTCCTGAAATTTCTACAACATCGTTACCCGTTTGATCCTTTGCCACAATTTTTACGTCTGGATAATCAGAATCTGCTTTACCAAAATCTGTAACTCCGGCTTCTGGGACAATTACCTCTTGTTTCTCTATACTTTCGTATTGATTTTTCTTTTTCTGAGTAAGATATAACTTATCAAGACCAGTGGTTCTTGTGTAATTTCCAGTTACCGTTCCTGTACTTCCACACAACAAACTTCCCAATTTCGTATAGGAACCGTTTGTTCCTTGCTTATAAACATAAATGTAATCTCCATTAGATAAATTATTAACTGTAACATATATTTTCTCGCTCGTTCCATTATATTTGTTTTCTATTACCACATTAGACATATCAAGAGGCGAACTTGTTTTCTCCTCCTCATAATCCAATTTAATTACTTCTGACTCTTCTTTTGATGTATATTTAAAGGTTAAATATACACTCCCAGCCTCTTTTCCCAAAATATTACCTATATTCCACGAATAATCTTTTCCCCTAAAATTTGTATAACCAATAGTGGATGATTTGAGTTTACTAAGTTTTTCTTTATCTTTATATAAAGTAATAGTACAATTAGTTGTTTTATCTTCTTCATTTATATAGTTAAGATTTTTGAATTGTATGTAGTCATTTACATTCGAGTTATTTTCAACAACAATTCCGTCATAAGATATCTCTGTTTTTCCTGTAGTTGAAGCCTCTAATATTGGAGAATGTATATTCACCAAACTAAATATAAGTATCAAACATAATCCCCGTTTACATAATTTCTTCATCTTTTTTCCTCCATTTCTTACAATGTCAATAATAGCAAAGTCCCCAAAATAAACCAGTCAATGATTTAATACCTCACACCTTTCCTCGTTTATTCTCTCTTTTCGCATATTGGGGAGAACGATTTACATTCTACTTATTTTATCGGCCTATATTGCAAATATATTATATTTATTCAACAAATATTTTAACAAATCTTAACAAACTTTCACACGTGCATGAATATTGCGCTTTCACCTCCCTTCCATCTCCATCCACATCGCCTTTTTCTGCAGTACCTGTCCTTCCTCTATCTCCGGGCGGATGATTGACTTTATCACTTCTTCCGGAGCCTCTGCCTGCAGCAGATCTCTTATCACATTTCTTCGTATCTCACCGATCCACTCGGAAGCATAAATGTCAAGAAGTGTCAGCGAATCAAAGTTTTCTACAAACCACGCTTTCCGTTCCGCTTCCTCCCGTTCTTTCTCCGCATGAAGGGCTGACTGTATCATGCCGGCAGTGATGGTCGGCTCTCCTGCCTTTCCCTTTTTATCGTTCGGAGTAGAATGAATCTTCTTTTCCATCTCATCCAGATCCATTATCATAAACGAAAAAGCATCCAGTTCATACAGCCTGATATTTTCATTTTTGTCCTTCTGCAGTTTCAGATAATTTAAGGATTCTTCACCGAGGAATTCACATTCTTCCATCGGCTTTTCCTGTTTTTCCTTCTGCTCTTTGGGATTAAAAGCACCACACTTTCTTGCTTCTAAGTATTGTTCATGCTCCCACGGAAACCACTTTTTATCACGGATTGGATTTTCCCCACGCACAAAGATAATACATTCATCATCCGGCAAAAGACGCAGCTCATACTCTAACATCAACTCTCTGCCGAGTACATCATAATTCTGACTGTATGAGCCACTGGAGCCTTTGCTTTCCCCACTGGTTCGTTTATCAATCGTCCACTTGCCAAGTAACTTTGACACATACTCGTAGGTACTTGCCTCATTTCCGCCAAGATAGATAAAAGTATCGCAGTTCCCCACGATTCCCTCCCATGCACCATCCGCAAAAAGTATCTTTAACTGCGCCAGGGACTGTAAAATCGGTACGCAGTACACACCTCGGCTTCGGCAGGTTGCAAGAATCTTATCAAAGTTGTTCGGCATCTTGATATTTGCCATTTCATCCAGCCAGAAACCGACATCCATCGGCAGCTTTCCACCAAAGAATCTTGCCTGACGGTACAACTCCTGAAAAAGCAGCGTGTAAACCATGCCCGGCACAAAGTTAAAGGTATCATCGTCATCCGGGATAATGATAAACAGATTGCTTTTTGTTTTCTTGTCTCCGTCAATTCCTACTCCAAACTCATCCAACGGAATGTCATTGGATGAAAAGATTTCCAACAATTCTTCATTATCGAAAGGCTGCATACGGGCATTTACCGTCATAATGACGGAACGGATCGTTTCATCCGGACCTCCCCGGTATCGCTGATAGGCTTTTACCGCCGGATGATCCGGCTTCTTTTTTGCCAGTTCTTCCATACGCAGATCCAGTTTCGGCGGTGTGTCTGCATCTACAAACTGAGCCTCATCTAACAGATATAAAATCGTTTTCCAGTTTTTCTGCAATAATTCCGCCCGCCCTCTTTTTTGGTTATATACTCCCTTGGGACATTCCATCCAGACATAGAGGAAAAGACTCTCCAGAAACATTCGTTCCGCCTTCTCCCAAAATGGGTCTGCACTTGAATTTTTAATGTTTGGGGAGTTTGTATTCTGTATCAGATTCGTTACCAGTTTGGTCACATCACTTTTACTGCGGATGTAGAGAAACGGATTAAAGTGCATACTTTTTTCCATTTCACACAGGTTCAATGTATATACTCTGGTATCTCTCTGCCCTGACAGCCATGCTCCCAGTTCTTCGACAAGACTTCCCTTTGGATCAGTATAAATATTGCAGTCATGTAGGGACAGTAAATTGGGTGTCAGGAAAAAAGCAGTCTTACCGGCACCACTTCCACCAACGACAAACACATTGTTATTGCGAAGAGTATCGGAATCATACCGAAATCGTACATTCTGTGACAGCACTTTATTTTCCGGTGACAAATCCCCTTCCCCGTCTGCTGTCTTTGCCGCATATTTTTCATTAAACTCCCGCACCTCGCCCCACTTGGCAGAGCCAAATTCATTACCCGGCATACGGTTATGGTCACTTCTGCTATACGCTGTGAAACTTAAAACCATCCATAAAAGTCCGCCGACAAACACCATACTGAGACTTTTATCGTTATATATCTTCAGAGGATGTAACAGGCACCAGACAATCTGTTCCTTCAGTTTCGTCATTTCCACATCTATGATATACAATCCGCTTAAACAGTAAAATAAATAAAGTGTGGGCAGCAACAATGCCACACACACTCGTAATAAACTCTGCAGTCTTCGTTTTCTCATATCACCGGCAACATGGGTTGCACGGCTTTTTCCTTTTTGTTTTCTCACCAGAATCACCTCTACAATTTCTTATTCTTCGGAGTGCTGACAGATTTTTGCAGCAACCTCTTTTCCAAAGATGGACTGTCTGTATTCCACCTGCCCCGCTGATGTTTCAAGCATTCTGTCGCAATCTCTTCATTTTTCTTTACATACTTTCGCAGCTCCTTTCCATTCAGATCCAGTTCTGTGATCTCTGACATATCCGATCGTTTCAAATAAGCGAGCAACCGCTTTCCGTCATCCGATAAGCTGGTTGCCTCTTTGTCCAGACAGATACACCGCACGAAATCCTTTGATTCCTGCTGTTCTTTCGGCAGATTGGCAATATACAGATTTGGAGATTCTGCCACCATCTGTGTCTCCATATCAAAGGGAACCGGAATATACTCCGGACTTTGGTATCGCTCTTTCATCTTTTCAAGGGACAGCACTTTTTCCACTGTTTTCTCCGGAACTAAATCAGGGACAGAAGATTTTTTCTGAATCTCCTGTCCCTCATGAAAAGATGGAAAGATTGCTGCATACTCCGGCTTTAGTTTCCCGATCATTTTCACACGGTCATCGCCTACCGGGGCAAATGCTTTTTCCAGTTTTGTAATATCCAGTTTCACTTTTTCTTTCTCATTGATGTTTTTCCTTTGATCCAGTGCATATCCCCAGAGTTCTCCATCCCGTTTCAAACAGGTAATCACCGTCTGCCCCTCATCCAGAAGAATACAGTCTGATTTTTTGATCCGTATGGCACTAGAAAGATCTTCTCCCAGTCTGCCACGGGGAATGCGAAACAGATAGGCATCCTTTTCTTCCCGCAGAAGAAGCGATTCCACATTGATGCTGATGGGAAGATATTTTTTATCCCTGATTCTTTCCTGGATCTCTTCCAACTGCTCCTCGTGCATCCTGCCCTCATATCCTTTGGCAGCAAGTTCATCCAGATATTCCAGTCCTCCCGGAGTTGCCGTTCCAAAATACTCATCCAGATCCATTTCTTTTGCTTCCTGCCGAAACTTCTTTTTATAATAATCAATCACCAGCCGTACACTTTCCACATCATCCGGATTATAGGCAATCTGTGTATAGCCGTCTCCGAGATTTAAGTCCGGCAACTCAGAAAAAGAGACTTTTAACTTCTTTAACCGGTCATAAAAGGCGATCAGCTCTTTCTCATCCTCCAAGGGAATGTTTAAGATGGTGTAACGACCGCCTGTCATTTTCTCCAGATCGGATAACTTCATAGTATTGTGAGTTCCCTCACTGGCATAATGAAGTTTCATTCGATGCTGTAATGCTTTCACCTGTGCAATCTGCACTCCTTTCTCTGCTCCCCTTGCCGAGAACCGTATGGCTTTTCCCAACCCTTCCAGACCTCTTCCATATAATTCTATGATCTGCACTAACGATTGTAATTCTTCACTCATTTGCTTGCCCTCCTGCTTTTCTTTGCATTTTCCTGTTTGCCTTTTTGCTGCATCATTTCATAAAATTCGATACATCGCCGTATCTCCATCACATCCTTTCGCTTCTTTGCCATTTCTAAAATGTCTTCTGCCGGCATTCCTGCTTCTACCGCTTTCCGAAGCTGTTCGATCTGTGCTGCTGACAGGTCACTGTCCTCAATCACATACTGCATCACACTTTCATAACCACTCTCCGGTTTCTTTCTTTGGAAATGATTTTCTAGCATAAACTGTATTCTTTCTGCAGGATTTTGAATTTCATTGGTTGCTCCTTGCGTTTCTGAATCCATCCCCAAAAGAATACAGAGCATCTTTTCATGCTTTGCCAATAGGTCAGTAGTATTCATCACAAGATAGCTGTCTATCTGCTGTTCTGACAATCCATAGCCGACTCCCATAAAAATCAATGTCCACTCGGCATCCGTTGCTTCAATCTCATGCTTTTGAATCAGTTTCTTTACTAATGCCATCTGTTCTGTTGTCATAACTGTTTCTTCCTCCTCTGCTGCATCGTTTTGATGAGTTCTTTCTGCACTCTTCTTGTCTCTCTTCGTTTTACATACACACCGCATTGTTTCGTCTCATTTTTCATTTTCCGAAGAATACTGACACTTCGTTCATGGATGTACAGCGGCGTTCCGGTTCGCTGATACAATCTTCTTGCCTCCAACACCTGCCGTACCATTGCCTTCTGATATTCCGACATTTCTTTATACGGGATAAACTGATAATTCCGGCTCATTGCCCAGTCAAGTTTTGTATTTCTCTTTTCTGCTTTCTCCCGTTTCACCGGAACTCTGTTGGCAGTCTTTGAAGCAATGCGTCGGTCAATGTCTGCCGGCATATAGCCCTCACTTAAACGATAGGTACGAATGGCTTTTCCTCTCCCCGGCGGTGTCAAGGCAAGATAGACACCATGCTCTCTCGATACTCCTTCCCGCAGTTGGTAATCATAATGCCGCACCAGACGCTTCTTGAAATCTGCATAGGATCTGCTTTCCAAAATGCACTGGTCAATATCCTGCTCCACCCGTTCTTTTCCCGTCATTGTTCCTTGCTTCCTGTCGTAATCAGGTGAATAATCCAACGCCGGATCTTTCTCCTTTAATGGTCCGGTATGGTATTTTTCAGCCAGCCGGTTTGTAAGCGGGCGTATCACTTTCTCCCAGTCCCCTTTTTCATACCGGTACTTTCCACCATTTCTTGCCATGGAATTGAATACCAGATGCATGTGCATATGGTCACGGTCTTTATGAACTGAGCAGGCATAATCATAACGATCTCCCAGATATTCCTCGACCCACTCCCGGATAAAACTCAAAGCATCTTCCGGTGCGATCGTTTCATCCTTTGAAAAAGAAAACTTAAAATGATACCCCTGTCTGGTTCCGTGCGTGGGATGCATCTGCTTCGTCAAAAAGAAGGTATCCAAAATCTGCTCCGGTGTGATGCCTGCATTGCTAAAACACAAGCCATCCGTTTTTTTCTCATTCATAATATAGGGAATGGACTTTCGTAAATGTTCCTCTGTCTTAATGGTATCCATCTTAATAATGAGCGACATTGCGATCACCTTTCATAATCCGTATGGTATGTTTCATCATTCCGTAAACTTCATCCAATTTGCAGAGCAGTTCTTCACTTGGTTCCACATAATTGTGTTCGTTATACTTTTTTGCAATCTGATTGATATTGACACCAATCTTGTTGATCTCATAGATCATCCGCACGATGGAGGTTTCAAACTCATCCCTCGTTACATCCGGCGGACACTTTGCCACGCTCCGAATATATTCGCTCATGGTTTTGTGATGCAGGCTTGCCTGCTCATTCAGTGCTGCCTTTTCCTCCGGTGTCATTCGTACCCGGAGAATCTCTGTTTTCATGTCATTCAAACAATCACCCCTTTCTTCTGTTTGGACATTTTGTCCAAACGCTGTCTATGTTCTTTTAATCTGATTCCGTCTGGACATTATGTCTAAACGCTAACCATGTCCTTTTCTATTTGAGCCTGTCTGGACATAATGTCCAAACATACCATTTTTACTGCTTTTTTGATGTTCATTTTTGGCACATAAAATGTGCTTTTTATCTCTTCATTCGAGCCTTGCAAGATACGCATGATGTGGACACATCCATGCACATATCTTGTAAGGGGATACCCCTTATACCCCATTATGCAGGTAGTAATAGCGTTATTTTTTATGTTTTCGTCCGGAATTGACTTTTGACGACTTTTTCTTGTCCTTTTTTGTCTTATGTGATTTCTTTTTCACTTTCTTCTTTTTATGAACCGCCTTCTTTTTTGCCAGCTTTTCCCTTTCTGCCTTTTGCTGCTGTTCCAGCTTAGCCTGTTCTTCCTGTAATTCCTTTTCCTTCATCTGATTGACTGCCGCTTCATCGTATGATGTTTCTGAAAGTGACATCTGACAGCTTTTCAGATTGTAGCTGCATTGATAGACGCTGCCATCTGACAAAAGAACAAAACTGGTTACATCAAATGCCTTCGTCTGCTGATAGGTCAGTTTTTTGACAGATCTGCATTTCCTGTCCTGACAAATCTGAATCAACTGATTTTTCAAATCTTGATAAGCTGTGTCCGACATAAATCCTAAAAAGGTACTAAGGTTTGTGGTATCCACAGAAATCGCTTCTTTGGTTTCTTCCGGCAGCTCACGATCCGGTGCTGTCTCTGTCGCAGCTACAGATGCCCCCGATGCTGTTTCTGTAACGACCGCAGCACCGGTTGCCGTGTTGTTTTTATGAACCGTTTCCAATCCCGCACCGTGTCCTCCCATCATACTTTTTATGATAGCTGCCACAATAATCGCAACGAACATAAAAATTACCAACACTGCCATAACAGTCTTTCTTCCCTGTCCCCTGTCTCTTTGCTTCCAATAAAATCTTCGTATGTTTCTTAACATGACTTCCTCGCTTTCTGTTTCGTTTGGACATAATGTCCAAACGCTATTTTTTGTCCTATCTCTTTATCCGTCTGGACATTATGTCTAAACGCTGCTTTTTGTCCTATCTCTTTAACTGTCTGGACATTATGTCTAAACATTACTTTTTGTCCCATTTCTTTAACCGTCTGAAATAAGTAAAATTCGTATAAACACCAAACATCGGTCCCTCTGTATTTCCGGTCAGGGAAGAACTGCTGGAACTGGTGCAGTGAAGCCAAACCACTCTGCCGTCTTTCATTTTTCCACAATAGATCCCAACATGATTTGCCCCACCGGTTCCACCTGTCTTACTTTTCAGTCCAATGTCTCCCGGCTGTAACTGGTCAGCAGATATGTCCTGAAACTTTTTGGAACCGATAAAAGTTGCTGTCGTAGAACCATACGGCACACTGGTCACTCCTGCTTTATGAAATGCCCATGCGGAAAAAGCAGAGCAGTCCAAGAACTCCGGTTTGTCCCGTCCATCCGACTGCCGTTTCTCCATGCTGTATTTCACCGTCCCGATCAAAGAAGCACCTTTTTCGATCACATTCCACGCCTCCGCCGGTGCTGTATTATTTTTCTTTAATTCTTCTAAAATCTTTTTGGCGGATTCATTGGATACACTGGTTTCTTCATTCATCACATAGTAACGAAGTACATGAGGTACATACTCGGTATCACCATAAGAACTGTACCCAAGTTCTGCACACATCTTCGCAGAAAAGATCCCGGCATTTTCTTTGGTGTAACAGCCATAATTTTTTAATGCCCAGTCTATGTAACCATTTCCAAAGTTGTACCCCTGCAGGGCAAGAGAAATTCCTTTTATGTCATTCGGACTTTGACACTTCGCTTTTGTCAGGCAGTCCGATAATTCATGCGTTCCGCAGTCAATGCTTTCTTCTGCACTGTCAATTGGTGGATTCACATTGTAGTAAGATTGTGCCGTCTGCATGACATCCGGTTCCGTTCCGCCGCTTTCCTGTTCGATCACGGCAAGACACAGATCCACATAATCATCAATTCCATATTTTTCACAGTATTCCGAGACAAGTTCACGGAAACTTTCTGTCTTTTCAGATACCTGTGCCTGATAGGTTCCGTCCTGTGATTCATTAGCAGCACCGCCGAAGCCAACCACTGCTCCGATTACTCCCACGATAGCTGCCACAAGAATAATCAAAAGAAGTGCTATCCATACAGCGGGATTTGCCGCCACTGCCTGAACAACACTTTGTATTGTCTTTACCAAAGATTTTCCTACCTGTGCTCCTGCTTTTGCTCCCGATCGAACAGCCTGTGCCGATTTCTCCGTTGACTTTCTTGCAGCCTTTCTTTTTTCCCTGCTTTGCAGCTTTTTATGCACAAGCGTTCTCATGCCGCCCACTGCTGTATGTGCACCTTTTCTGGCAGTTTCTTTAGAAAGCCTGATAGGTGCGTCTTCTGTATACTCCGTATTTCTTTCTTCATAAGAAGCATCTGCCACACTGCTTCCAAGCAACATCAGATGCATGGACTGCACCATAAGTTCCCTTGTTTCATGAATAGAAAAAAGGACACGCTCACTTTTGGATGAACTGCCCTTCTTCTGCTTTTTGCCTTTATTTAGTTTTTCAATGCCTTTTTTCTTGAACCGTCTCTTTTTCCGCCGTTTCATTTTTTCTGCCTTAGCCATTTCTCTGGCTTTCTTTAACATTCGCTGTTTGGAACGATAATCCAGGCTTTTGAACACACGCTTCGCCGGCTCACTTAATGATTCAATAACCTCTTTGTCTAGATGATCCATTCGCTGCCACCTCACCTACAATCTCATGAAAATTGGTATTAAATAACTGATAAAGACTGCTGTCTTTTTCCATTGTATTATCAAACGGAACAATCTTATCGCCAAACCGGATAAGCCCCATTCCCGGCTCTGCTCCATTCACACAGGCAAGCTGCTCGGAAGAAATATCAAACAAATCTTCTACCGCTTCCTTGTCCATTGTTCCCTGATCCAGCAAAAGCATAAATTCTGAGTTAGAAACCATTGTTTTGGTAGAACGGTTTCTCTGTGCATCAATCAAATTCTGGCTCATCCCGGTACAGATACCACCACGCTTGCGGACCTCACGCCACATCTTCTCCAGTGCATGTAAACTGTATTCTTCTCCCCAAAGTTCGTGCATCTCATCCACATAAACCCAGGTAGCAACTCCATCCGACTGGTTATACTTGATCTTAGCCGTGATACTTTCAATCATCACAAGCATTGCCATTGCTCGCATTCGTTTTCCCAGTTCTGAAAATCCGTACACAGTAAATCGGTTCTCATCAGATATGGACTGCTCTCTGGCAAAAATGTCAAGAGTACCATCTGCAAATACTTCCAACTGGTCTACAATCTCCTGTGCTGCCTCATTTCCATCGTAATGCTCAAGAATATAATCTCTCATCACCGGAATTGTCGGGGATTCCGGACGGTTTCTTGTCCGTCTTTTATCTTTTCGCTTCTTAAAATATTCCTCATACATATGACTGACTGCCTTATCAATCACAGCGATATGTCTGCTAGTAAGCGGCACCGGTTTCAATGCCTGCTCACAGATCGCATAAGCAAACTCTGCTTTTTCTGCCACAAAGCGGTCAATGTCCGGCACAACATCCGGTACATGAAACGGATTAACATAAAAGACATTTTCCGCAGACTGTGTCAGATTGATATACTGACCGCCCCACGCCGCAGCAATGTCTTTGTATTCTCCCATTGGATCTACCACGATAATGTCATCCTTTGAGAAGCATAACACCTGCCCCATCTCTGATTTCTCATTATAGGACTTTCCGGAACCCGGGACACCAAACACCATCCCGTTTCCATTCTTTAATAATTTACGGTTTCCTATGATCAGATTTTTGGATACCTTATTAAAGCCATAGCAGTATCCCAAATCATCATGAATCTCCTGCACATTAAACGGAATGAAAATGGAAAGTTCCTCAGAGGTAATTGTCCGCATTGTATCAACAAATCTTGCTCCCGTCGGCAATGATGTATTTAAGGCATCCAGCTGTCGATACGAATGTGGAACAATATCCATGTTGTGTGTTTTTCCAATGATACGCACCTTTTCTGTCCGTTCCTCCAGTTCTTCCATTGAAGCAGCTTTTACCACAATGGTGATCCCCACATAAAGAAGCCGTTCATCAAATGAAGAAATACGGTCAAGCATCTCCTCGGTGTCTCTTTGCTGCTTTCTCCTCTCATAATTGATGTTAGTTGAATAATCTCCATTTTCGTTTTTCAACTCCTGCTCACGGTTAATGCTTCGCTCATTGGACATGTACTTTTTCATCACCATCTGATATGCCACATCATTGTCAAGCGGCTCCACATCCATTGAATAAATGATCGGAAAGTCCATGTTTGTCAGTTCATTTAAGAATTGATCCGTCAAACCGTTCGGATATTTTCTGATAAACATCACACAGGCACAGCTTCCACCCTCCATTTCCAAATATTCCGGATGCTCCCGCAAAGAAGTATTGATAATGTCATTTCTCCAGTCCCGTTTCAGATGCAGATATTCGTTCCAGTTAAAAGAAAAAGATGCCTCGTCACCCATGCGATAATAACTATGTAATGCTCGCAAGCGTTCCGTGGCATCTAATGGTATCAGGCAGCTCCCCAATCGGTGAAATAACTGCTGTATGGAAAACTCTATGGTATTAAAATAATTTCTGGCACTTTCATAATCCGGCTTTCTGCAACTGACAATGAAATACTTGGATTGTAAAAGTCCTCCCCGCCCTTCCTGCAATCGCTTTTCAATCAGCTTGTGGTATTCTTTCGCCAAAGGCTCCATTTCCTTGCTGACTGCCTTCTGCAAAATTTCTTCCCGCAGCCTTCCATTGTCGGCATAATGATTGGATACAATCACCTTGTAGCTGACATTCATTGACCGAAGCAGCGTTTCAAACCGCTTGCCGGTTTCTTCTTTTTCTTCCTCATCCTGCGTGGAAAAGTTAATATCCTCAAACAGATACATCCTGTCAAACTGATGAATCTTCTTTTTCCCTCCATCTTTATTGGTTGGACTCTCCAACTCAAAGATACCATTTTCCGAAATTCGATAGATTGGTATCGTATCCTGGATACACAATGGCTCCTTATAAATGCGTTCTGTCTGTGGAGTCAGCGAGTCCTTTCTGAATAATTTTAGCATTTGTTTTAACCTCCTGTTCTTGTTTTAAGTATGAAAAAAAGAACTACCGAAGTAATTCCTTTTTAACTATCTTGATTTATCTTTCCAATTTGTGTCACCACTGGTGACACAAATTACTTTTTCCGATATATTCCTTTTCAATTCTATAAGCCATATGTTGTAATTTTTATAGCTTGTAAAATCGTTTTTACTTAAGATCGACCAATTCGATTACATTCTTTATTATCCCCCCGCCCACACTATAATGAAAGCACATTATTATTAAATTTGTTTTACATACTCCTGTCCCCCTCTCTTCACATCTTCTATCTCCTTCCTTGCCGTAATCATAGCAAGAGCAACATCCTGGTTTCCAAACTTCTCCTGATAACAAATGCACCTTGCTAATCCTTTGGTTTTCGGCATGTCCTTCACCTGCACAGCATATTCCTTAATCAAACTTCGTTCTTCCTCATTGTATATCTCCTGCTTTGGGTCAAATTCACGAAGAATCAGTTCTGCTGACACATTCTCCGGCACTTTGCCGACCAACTCTACATCATGGAGATTTTCAACCAACTCACAAATCTTTTGAATAGCGGCTTCTTCCGTATTGATTTCTGGATAATACCGTATCATATCCAAATCCATCGTCTTGCCGGACACCAGATCCACTTGCACATCTTCCAGTTCTGTTTGTCCGGGTGTATGTACCAAAATGCCAATGCTCGGAACGCCATTAAGAGTTCCTTTCTTATACTCATTCCAAAAAGCGATTGCCTCATTGACGTTTTCTATATTATCTCGGTATCTTCCCATGGAATGAAACTCACCGCACTCAGCAACCGTATAAGTGATTTTCGGTGGAACATACTGACTACGTTCTACGGCTTCTTCAAATTCATCTAAGTTGACCGGAACCAGTGGTGAATCTTTTCTAACACTTCCTTTTACAATATTACCATCCGGATATTCTCGCAGATCTGCTACGATTTCATCCAGTGCCTCATAGATGGATATGTCCGAATCATCATATACGCCACCGTCAATCTCTTTCATATCCAATCCATAAATGGTATAGTCATACCCTTCCGTTGCATTCTGGATATAGATATACCGGTTTCCAACAGAAAACACCATCTCACTTTCCATGTAAATTGTGGCTTGCTGCAAAAACTCTGCGATATTTCCGGACTTGTCCGCTTGAATCGGATTGATATCCACCTTATGATTTCCTAGGAAAAATTCATCCTCATGGAACAGATTAAATAAATCATCTTCCCGAATGTCTCCCTTGTATTCAACTACGATGTCGATGTCCGAAGTCGTTTTTTCTGTTCCCTGGCATCGGCTTCCATAAACCATAACCTCACCAATCTGTATCAATAAATCTTGTCGTCTTATCGTATCCATCAGATAATCCCGAACCGCATCTTCCACTTCTGTTGCATTCATCCCTTCTACCGGACGAAAATACGTTTCTGTTTTCTCACGGAAACCGGCAATCATTTTCTTCTGTTGTTCCGTCCGTTCAAACCTTTCCACAAAGAAGTCTTTCAATTCAGAAAAGCCAAACGAATCCACATAGAATGCTTTTTTCTCACTCTCGGATTCCAAAACGATCACATCGCTTACCGATAGCGAGTGCCCGGTAAAATCCTTCGGGCGGTGGATATTAAACCGTTCATATATGGTGTCCAGGGTTTCTCCCGGCTTCAATTCTTCCTTATACATCGACTCATAATCTTCTGCCTTTACCTGCAAGCCACCCGCCTGCACATGACTCATTTTGAAAAAGCGATAGGCTTCGCCATTGCTCCCCTCCCTGATCTGCAGAATCTCATAAGTAGTCGGAGGCATCCCATGATAAGATGCCTCCTCTCTCACACTGTCTGCCACCTGAGAAAGGGAACGCGCATAACGCTTTGAATCAAATAATTCTGGTACATTTTCCCGCATACTAAACAATTCTCCTGTTCTTCCTGCCACTATGATATGGTCATAAAAATCAATGTCCAGCAATATGCCGGCGTACATCATTTTCTCCGTTATATTGCGGTCTGACATGCTCATCTTAAGATCCGACGAAGGATGGTTATGCAGCATGATCATTGCTGCCGCATTTGATAAAATAGCAGATTTATATAACTCTCTTCCTGTCACAAAAGAAGTATTGACACTTCCGATACTGACTACACTGAAATTGATGGGACGTCCTTTTCCATCCAGATTGACAACACAAACTTCCTCCCGGTCAAGTTCTGCTAATACCGGTGCCAAAACAGAAACGGCTTTCTCCGGCGTATCAATAACTTCCCTGCTGAACACACTCTCTTTGTCGGTCAATTTTAACCGAACGTCCACCTGCTTTAATTCATGACTCATCCGAAACCACCTCCATTGTTATCACCAGCATGGTATCTTCATCCTTTTCTTCAATCAGTTGTTTGAGTTCTTCTAACGAATCAATTTCTATCCTTTTTCTCTCACTCATATGACACCCTCCTGACTAATGACTTCTGCCACTATGCTTGATTGGTTCGTGACTTTGTTCCGGCGGCTTTGTGGCATCGATACTCTTTTCTTCAAACGCAGGCTGCCGGTTCTGTTCCATTGTCTGCTCCTGTTTCATCTCTTTTGCCGGAGCGCAAAGACTAAGTTTATGTTCTTTCGCATCGTATTGATAAACATGATCCGATAAAATTTCATCTTGCATTACGCATCCTTCATTCACCGTATTTACCATATCCGTAAGTTCTTCCGGATCCATGCCGGCACTTTGAGGTACGATCAGCACTTCATGTACGGATGACGGAAGAACATAATAATCTCCACCTACCCGGTCTGCCACCATCTGCTGTATGCTCTCACTCATGATACCAACTGCTCCATTCATTTTATATTGATTTGTCAAACAATATACGTTCGGTCCTCCTGTCGGAATCATATCTTTTACATACTCTTTTGCTTCTTCCTGAGAAACCCCTTCATTTCTTCCAAAATCTTCTGTCATAACATCAACTATCATTTCACCAAGTGGTAAAAATACCGGTGGCGATAACCGCTCCATATTTTCCATTGCCTGGGTATGTAATTTTTCTTTTGTCACCCCATAAACTTCCATTAATTCATTTGTAATCATCAACGAGCCTATTGAATCTCTATTTCCTGACACTTTCACATGATAAGTGATTGCCAGATCCTCTCTCTGCGTATAAGGAACATTCTGCAAACGGGTCGTATTCTTTTCAAGATTCACAAGTCTTGGAAATATTTCTCCCTTTACCACCTCATAATTCTTTATATCCTCAATCTGAACCTGAAAAGTTCTGTTTTCAATCGGCTCCATATTTTCAATATAAGTATCTGCAATACCGGATACGAGTTCATCCAGATTTCTTCCCTTCTGATACTGCTCGTACAATGGATTCAGATAAATATTAGGTGAAAGATTACTGTCCGGATTGCGAATACTCAATCCATCTAACACAACATCGTTGTTTTTCACCACTTGCTGAATACTAATCTCCGCCTCTTCAAACCGTTCCGGCAGATAATCCGTTACATTTTCTTTGATATACTCCATAAATTCGTTATAACTCTTCATTTCGTTTTACCTCTTTTCTTTCTGTCTGGACATGATGTCCAAACGCTCCTTTAATGTACCTGTGCCAAGTTGGATGTTCTTGTTTCTGTTGGTTCTCGTGACCGTGCATGGTAGATATGCCTTTCTTCACCTACCGCACAAAGTCCTCTCAATATTCTCATATGGTCAAACGGCTTCATCCGGTTTGTTCCGGAATCATACTCATACGCAGCATGGGATTTCATTGCCGGCGAAGATAACACCGTATCTCCCAACTGACTTAAAATGGAACGCAGATAAATCACACTGTCCTGTTCTACTTTTGGTGCGATCAAATATTCTGTATCCGATACCGGTATGGCATAAAAATCACCATCCATATATTCTGACATCTGCTTTTGCATTTCCTCACTGTCAAAGCTCTCTGCATTCTGCTCCGAAGAAAAACAGACCACTTCGCTTTCTTCTTCCGGCAGAGCATCTAACAGCACTTCTCTCGCCCGTTCCTCTGTCATTTCATACTCTTCCATAAATTCCGGCAGAAGATGTTCTAACAGCCATTCGCCCAAAGGAGTCACCGTCGGTTCATTTTCAAGTACCGGTGTCTCGCCTTTTTCATCCATATTTAACAAGGCATCCAGTTCCGCTAACCGTTCCATCTTCTCCTTCAGTTCTTCCTCCGCAGGAAACGGCTTTTGCACCTCCATCTTTGCCGTTTCCAACTGGTGTGTGACATTGTTAAGTTTTGTCTCTGCTTCTGAAAGTTTCCCAGCCATTCCATCTAAAACATTGTGAAGTCTTGTGATATTTCCAAACGCATCCGAACCAAGTTCAAAGTTGTGGCTTAGTTCTCCTTTCAGACTCATCACAAATTTACGGTTAAAGGAATCAAATGTGACTTTCATTCTCATACCGGCATACTCACCGATCTCTACCATCTGCTGCAGGGAATCCATCTCCTGACACATGGCAAGAATGGCTGTTCCTGCTTCCTTTTTGTCCGTAAAAATACGGTTTCCCACTTTCATGGAAAAGTTGTCCTTATCCGCCGGAAGATTCTTTCGCACGGTTTCCATATCTGTCTGAAATCCCCGAATCCGCTCCTGCAGAACTTCGATCTGCTTCGGATAATTCTTTGCAATGTTATCCTCCAGCCGGTAGATCTGACTGGTATGGTTTGCTTTCATCAGTTTCAGCCTGGATACCTGAATATCCAAATCCATCTTTTCCTTGATATAAGGATTTCCGGTAGCAAGTGCTTTGACCTCGGCATAAGTAAGTGCTGCTTCATCCACATCCTCACAGCTTCGTACCGGCGATTTACTTGTCATGATCTGGCTGATGAATTTCTGCTTGTTTTCTATTACCTGCCACGAATAACTGTCAAAGGTGCCTTCTGTCACATAACGAAAAATAGACACGGTATCATTTCTGTTGCCCTGTCTGAGAATACGTCCTTCCTGCTGTTCAATGTCTGACGGACGCCATGGTACGTCCAAATGATGCAAGGCAACCAGACGATCCTGCACATTGGTTCCGGCTCCCATCTTCTGTGTGGAACCAATCAAAAAACGAACCTGTCCGCTTCTTACCTTGCCAAACAGCTCCGTCTTTCTTAACTCCGTATTCGCTTCATGAATAAAGGCAATCTCTTCTTCCGGTACACCCCGGTTCACCAGTTTTCGCTTAATGTCATGGTAAACATCGTCAAACACCTCTGCTTCTACTATCTTTTCTGCATCGGCTGCGATCGTTTTTCCAACAATCTTCGGTGTCGACAGATCACAAAAGATAAGCTGTGCGGATTTGTCTTCCTTTGTCCTGTCCCATATTTCATACGCCTTTTGCACAAGGGCGTTTACTTTGGATTGTTCTTCATCCGGCAGTAGCGGATTGATCAATCTCTGATCCAGCGCCAGCTTCCTTCCATCATTTGTAATCTTTAACATGTTATCTTCATGCGGTTCCACTCTCCGGTCACGGACTGCCTCCGCCCGCTCCGCTAACGATGCTACCATCTCCTTTTGATGTTCGCTCGGCTGTAATACCACATTTTCATACTCTGCTTTCGGAATGGGTAGATTTAACATATCCGGTGTTTGAATATCCGCACATTCCTTAAACAGGGCGATTAACTCCGGCAGATTGTAAAACTTGGCAAATCTCGTCTTTGCACGGTATCCGGTTCCCTCCGGTGCAAGTTCGATCGCTGTCTGCGTCTCTCCAAAGGAAGATGCCCAGGAATCAAAATGCCCCAGTCCCATCCGCTGCAGCGTATCATACTGCAGGTAACGCATGTTGGTGTATAATTCCGTCATACTGTTGGAAATCGGGGTTCCCGTTGCAAAGGTAATGCCCTTTCCGCCGGTCAGTTCGTCCAGATACTGACACTTGGCAAACATATCGGAAGATTTCTGTGCTTCCGACTGAGCAATCCCCGCTACATTACGCATTTTTGTATGTAAAAAAAGATTTTTGTAATAATGACTTTCATCCACAAAAAGCCTGTCCACTCCTAGCTGTTCAAAGGTCACAACATCATCTTTTCTGGAAGAATCATTCAGTTTGTCCAGTCGTGTCTGAAGGGTTTTCCTCATTTTCTCCATCTGCTTAATGGTATAGCGTTCTCCCTGCTCCGCTTTGATTTCTTCAATCGACTGCGTGATCTCAGCAATCTGCCGCTCAATAATGGCAGTCTGCCGTTCGGCAGATAACGGTATCTTTTCAAACTGACTATGCCCGATGATCACTGCATCATAATCGCCGGTAGCAATCCGTGAGCAGAACTTTTTACGATTTGCCGGCTGAAAATCTTTCTTGGTAGCCGCTAAAATATTGGCTCCCGGATACAATCGTAAAAAGTCACTGGCCCACTGCTCCGTCAGATGGTTTGGTACGACAAACAAACTTTTCTGACATAACCCCAGACGCTTGCTTTCCATTGCAGCCGCAACCATTTCAAATGTTTTGCCGGCACCGACACAGTGTGCAAGCAGTGTATTATTTCCATACAAAACATGAGCCACGGCATTTTTCTGATAACCCTTTAACTCAATATCCGGTGTCATGCCCGGAAACTTCAAATGAGAACCGTCATACTCTCGTGGTCTGGTGGAATTAAACAATACATTGTATTTACTTACAAGTTCATTACGCCTGTCCATGTCACGAAATACCCAGTCCCGGAAGGCTTCCCTCATGGCATCCTGCTTCTGTGCAGCAATCGTTGTCTCCTTTTTATTGAGAACCCGTTTCTCTTTGCCATCCTCGATCACTGTGTCATACACACGGCTATCCTTCAGATTCAGGGAGTCTTCCAAAATCTGATACGCATTTCTCCGGCTGGTTCCATATGTCATGTTTACAAGTGCGTTTCCAAAGTCCGCATTTTTTCCTTTCACATTCCACTGCCCGGTCACATCGGAATACTGAATCTTTATCACATCACGATTTAATAAATGCTCCGGTGTCTCAAACACTTCCCGCATAAAGTCCTCGACAAATCTCGGTTCAATCCATGTTGCTCCAATCCGGACTTCAATCTCACTGGCATCCAGTTCTCTCGGCTGTACCCGTTTCAATGCTTCCACATTGACCGCATACATGGGTTCATTCTTCGCAAAAGTTTCGGCTGCTTCCAGTTTGTTTCGCACATTTCCGCTTAAATAAGCATCCGCCGTTTCCCATCCCTCACTAAGTGGATTTTTGAAAATAATGCCGGTCAACTCATCGATCAGCGTATCTTCGTCTTTTCCACTCAGTTCGGACATGTATTCAAAATCAATCGCTGCTTTTTCTGCCAATGAAACCGCTAACGCTTCACTTGCCGTATCCACACTGGTCACAACTTCTGCTTTCTTTATGGTACGCTTTGTAAACATATCCGCTTTTCCAAGAAAGTTGCCTTCCTCGTCCTGTTTCTCCAGCGAACAGAGCAGACAATAGCTGCTGTCCTGATGAAACGCCCGCTTATTGGTTTGGGAATAAATCCTTCCATAATCTTTTGCAAAGGAATCATACAGGTCATTTAACTGTTTCTGCCGGAAATGAATCTGCTCATCCGGATAATCTTCTAATTGTAACCGGATCAACTCCCGTGTGCAGTCCCTTATGGCAACCATGCCCTTGATCCTCTCAAGCATTCCCTCAGAGGCTTCCACCGGACGCATCAAAGAGTTTTCCCGATAATACAACCGATCATCAAGCAGCGCATAGCTAAAGTTTTTTACTTCCGGCACGGCAGGGATAACCTCTGCTATCAACTCCTCATTCAGTTCTTCCAGTTCAATTTCTTCATAAGAACCCTCGATAAAAGACAGACTCTTTTGTAACTGCTCCTCGAAAGGAAGTGAATCATCCGGCACACAGGTACTCTCCATTCCATACGGTCCGCTGACCATTTCCATCGAGCCAACAACCATCTCCGGATGTTCCACAAAATAGCTGTTCATGGCAATGCCGTTCTCATCCTGTGAAAGATGCACCCAGTCCGGTTCTATGTCTACGATACGGTCACGCTTCTGTAAGAAAAGGATATCCGATGTGACTTCTGTTCCGGCATTGACTTTGAATGCGGTATTCGGAAGCCGTACCGCCCCCAATAGTTCTGCTCTCTGTGCAATGTACTTTCGCACCTTTGGATTTTCCTTATCCATCGTTCCCTTACTGGTGATAAAAGCAATCACACCACCCGGTCGCACCTGATCTAAAGTTTTTCCAAAGAAGTAATCGTGGATCAGGAAGTTGTATTTATCGTATTTCTTATCTGCCACCTTGTACTGACCAAATGGAACATTGCCAACAGCAGCATCGAAGAAATCATTTGGAAATGCTGTTTTCTCATATCCATCCACGGTAATATTGGCTTTCGGATATAGCAGTCTGGCTATTCGTCCTGTCAGGCTATCCAGCTCAACACCATACAGATGGCTCTCCCGCATCGTCTCCGGCAGCATACCAAAGAAGTTGCCGATTCCCATCGAAGGCTCTAAAAGATTTCCTTTTGTAAATCCCATTCTTTGCAATGTCCGGTAAATCTCCTGAATAATCACAGGACTGGTGTAATGGGCATTCAGGGTACTTTCTCTTGCAGAAATATACTCTTCCTCTGACAACAGTGTTTTCAGCTCTGCATACTCCTTTGCCCAGGCATTCTTGGTTTCATCAAAAGCATCCGCAAGACCGCCCCAGCCGACATACTTTGATAAGACCTCCCGCTCCTCATTCGTTGCCGGTCTTTTCTCCGATTCAATCGTTTCCAATGTACGAATGGCTTCCACATTTCGCTGAAACTTTTCTTTCGCTGTGCCGACGCCTAATTCCATGTCGGAAATTACATAGTTTTCTGCTGAAATATCCGACTGATTTTGTATTGGAGATTGGCTTTCTGTTTCCTGCAAAATATCACTCTCACTGACCGGAACAGATTCTTCCAGTGGTGAAATATCATCCACCAATTCAGTATTTTTTGAAATAATCCCTGGCTCTTCAATCTCTTGATTCTGTTCTGCTTCAACAGCTTCCGGTTCGTCAACTTTACCGGCTACCTCTCCATTAACAACTTTCGGTTCATCATCTACAGATCTCATTTCTTCCTTTGCCTGCTGCAATGCTTTTTCTTCCTGCCTCTGTTTATACCGGGCATACTTTACCTTGTCTTCTGCCGAAAGATAACGATCCTCTTTCATCAGCTTTTCAATCCGTTTTGCCACGACATTCCATGAAAGAAGAACTTCCGCATCCGGTGTCATAATACTGCCCTTGCGTAATTTAATTCCTTTCGCATCATAATCCTTAAAACTGCGATCCGAACCTGCCAGTGCATGACTGGTACCTCCGGTTCCATACTCGTTTTTTAGAAAATCAGCAGCTTCTTTTAATGTATGCTCCTGATGATAGAAGTCATAAATACGAAAGCTGCCATGCTCAAAGCCGGAACCTCTCGTAAGAGTGTGGTCAATCTCATCCGCTGTGATAAAATCTTCAACAGCCACTTTTACTTCTTCCGGCAACGGATAAGAAACCTTTTCATTCAATAGATCAGCAAGGTCATCCCGCAGCTCTTTTGGATCTTTGATCAGCCGAAAACGGTACTGTATTTCTCCGGCATCTACCTGTTGCAGTGTCTGGTCCATCTGCTCTACAATCCTTTGAACATCCTCCCCATTGGACAACATATCCGTAATGCGTTCATGCTGTACCGGATAATCATATCCATCGAACCCCAGTTTCTCCGGAAACGCTCCAACAGAGTCCCGGTAATAAAAGAAAAGCATATCGGCAAACTCTTTTCTTACAAACTGGTCAGCCAGATATGCTTCGTTGCTGTCAATGTAACTACCTGCTTCGATCTGTCCACGAATCACGGACTCCACAGCACTCCATGAAAGATGTACCTCCGTGTGTTCAAAAGCAGAAGTTCCATGTGCCGCATACATTCCATCTTTGTTAAACCAGACCGAGATCTGTTCCCCTCCAAGTTGAAATCCTTTGCCGGTTTCTCCGTATTCTTTCTGAAGAAAATCCGCCATTTCTTCCGATGTTTTTCCGGTCTGATACTTATGATAAATTCGTTTCCGGCTGTTTTCCTTTCCTCCGCCGGTGCGAAGAATCTCCTCAATCTGCCCCGCAGTTATCGTGCCGAAAAGGAATCTGTCCGATGGCATTTCTGCCTGTGCCATCGCAATATTTCCCACCTGCTCCGACATAAGAGAAAATAAATCCATCTGTCGATAGGGACTGTCTGCAGGCGGTTCATACTTCTCTAACTCGTCTACTGATAAACCAGTTCCTTCAGAACGATCTCCTCCGCCTGCTGATAGATCCGGTTCATCTCTTTCGTCCACTGCAGCGGATCGTTCTGTTTCAGTTCTTCCGTCACGGTCTGGTTCTTCAACAACTGCTGTGTCAGCACCTCGAACCTCTCCTCTGCCTGTTCCTGTATCTCCAAACAGTGTGTCAGCAGTTCTCCGCTCAGAAGAAGTCCCGTGTAAATCCCCCTCCTGTGGTTTTTCAGATAATTCTTCCGCAACACTCCGTATTTCGTCAACATCGTTCCTTCCTGCTCCGAAGGTATCAGATTGGGAATCCGATAGTCCCCGTTCCTTTCGTATGTCAGATTCATGCCCTGCCACCGCCCTTTCTGTATGATTATAATTTGTTGTATATCTTCTGTTTTGCAATAACGCCCTGTCATACCTTGCAATCGTTCTTCCAATCCGAATCAGCACCGGTTCACATAACTCTGAAGTGGTACTGCCAAGCACCGATAAGGTTCTGAGCGTATTAAACTCATGGATGTAATCAAAGGTAAAATCATCGGCAAACTCCGTCATATCACATCCACATCGCTTCAGAATGATATAACCTACACTTTGCACCAGCATTTCCCGAAACCGGACAGCAACTGCATCCCCATCCAGATCTTCCAGAAAACTGTTTGCCGCTTCATCGATCACCTCATCGACCGCTTCCTCATAAAAATCTTCCGCTATTCTTTCAGCAATTTCATAAATACGGTATTCAAAAGGAAGGGCATCATTGGTACTGCCATAAATATGCTCCAGTTCGTCAATAACCACTTCTTTATGCTCTTCCCTCAAATGCCAGATAAACGGATCTTTGCCGATTCTTTTTGCCTTATGAACATCTGACACATCAAAGACATAGCGAAGTTTTGGTCTTTCACTTTCCCAATCAATAAGGGCAATTCCTTTTGCTCCCCGGTTTACCCAGCAAAACATCCTCTCATTCCACATTTCAAGCGAGGCACAGGCAGTTGCGTCCGGTCGCTGTGCATAGATGAGTAGCTGGTCCTCAAAGGGATACTTATATAACCTTGACGCAACATCAAGGTATCGAATCCACTGCTCTCTGCCACGACAGACTTTCTTTGCGGTCTCTCGTGCTAATACAGAGATTTTTACATATTTCGTCATTCCTTTTTCCTCCTGCACCTGCTTCTGTTTGGACATAATGTCCAAACGCTGCTGTTACTGATCCCGGCTTTCTGCAATAGCGGTTATGTACCCCATCAGCCTTTTTTCACTGTCTGTATTCCTTTCAATATCAATTCTCATCTTCTCATCGTTTCTTTCTTCGTTTTTTTCTGCTTCCATTTGTCTGTACCTCCAATTCCTTTCATTGATTTCTTGTTTCATAGACATAGGGCTTGTGAAATATGAGTTTTATACTCCTTCTCACAAGCTGAACCAATGTCATGCCGTTTTTATGGTAAAATCCACACAGTCCAATGATACCGATCACCGGCATACACAAAGTGATCGCTGTGTTAATCCCTACACCAAAGTAAAAATGCAGAAGCAGGATTCCTCCCACTCCTGTAAGCAGTGCACTTCCTCCGAATACGCACTCCCTGAAAGACAATCCCTTAAAGAAATCATCCTTAAAGGCAGCCACATCCGGATTGATTGTTTTTGTCATTCTTTTCCCTCATTTCTTATAGATTAAATGCTTTCTGCATGACGCTGTCCGACATCTTTACCGAGGATGAAATGACACCCATCTTCAAGCAATACTCCAACAGCCGTATGATTGCATTATTCGTGTCGATTGCAACGGTATTGATAAAACTGGCACTGATAACAATCACTACCGCAATGAGCAGCGCAGAAAACACATATCCGAAAAAGGTGCGTATATAGGAATAACCCACATTTGCCGTCTGACCACCTGCTGCAAGAGTAGACAATGCCACTCCTGCAAACGGAGCAATCATGTAAATCTTCAGAATACGATTTAACACGGTCAGCACCACAATAAATCCGCATACCACGGTAAATAAGAAAAACAGGATACTCGTCAAAAAAGCGGTCATCGTTCCAAAGTCGGCACTGGATATATTTTCATACACCTTTACACCATCAAAGTCATAAATCATTGACAGTTTGTTTTCTCCCAAAATTGCGGAGGTCAGGTTCTTGCCCCATGCAAAAAACTTCGGCATATAACTTAACGCCATGCTCATCACATTTGAGGTTATGATCAACCGAATGAACATTTTTATTGTTCGTTCAAATGTCAGATCTGCATGTAAATCACAGCTGTCCCTGCAAAATCCATATAAGAAAAAAATGCAGAGCAAGGAAACTGCAACTACATTTAAGGTGGTATAGATCGTTGATATATTTTCCCAGACATCTTTATAAGTGCCGGAAGATGGATTTTTCGTCAAAACATCGGCTGCCAGTTTCATCATGTCATTCCATGCGTACCCGGCAGCTTCAAAAAAGTCTTTACCGCTAAAGAAATCTCCTAAATCTGAGAAAAATCCTGTTACAGAATCCCACAATCCCACCGTCATCACCTCCTTTCAGGATTCCAAGTCTTCATTACGAAACACCCAGTAGTTTCAGAATTGCCGGAACTGCAATCATAACCAGACCACCAATTACTTTTTTGATTGCCTGACTCTGCTGTGTTGTATCATGTGCCGAATACCCGGTACCAAAGTCTAACAGTCCCCAGGCAAGAAAAATCACGCCAACTCCACCAACACAGCCAAGAACCAAGTCCTTGATTACATTGATGCCGTCCGTAACTTCCGTCACTCCGGTATCTGTTGCATCACTCTTTCCTTTTTCACTTTTCGCCAGTGCTGCAACCGGCACATTTGTCAGTATCCAAAAATAGATCAATGCTGCCGTTCCTGCACCCCGTTTCCATAATCCATTGCAGCGGGGTTTCATAACCTCTAATTCCTTATGCATTGTTGTCCTCCTTGCTTTTTGTTATCGTTTCCTGCAGCCGATTACCATGAGCCGCTTATCCCTTCCATCCATTGTCCGGCAAGTAGAAAGCGTTACAAACTTATATTTCCAAAAAAATGCCTCAGCACTACTTTCATCCATTTTCCTTTTCATCTTCTTTGCCGCTTCACTCTGAAACTTGCTGTGACTTAAGATTTTCTCTACCATCCCGTAATAGTCCTCTTCGTTTCCGTAATCCGTGAAAGAATAATAATCTGCATATTTGTCCGTTTCCAATACCGAAACGATGTGATAGTCCTGCTTCTTTCCCTCTACCGGAGTAAACGAAAACCCGGAATGTTCCTTAAAAAATGTTTCCTCACGGAAATTTTGCAGATAGCCAAAGTACCGTCTCCCGTTGATGTTGTGACCGTAAATGATAAGATTGTCACTGTCTGTCTTACAGCGGACATCTAAAAACGGTGTCCCGTAAAAGCTGTAATCACCATACACATCCCGGTGAAGATAATACTGCCAGTCACCTTCATGATGACCTTTTATGCCCGTCTGCATAACCGGATAAGAAAAGCCGGTGTCTTTGATTTCTATCCACCCGATCATATCTTTGTACTTTTTGTGGAGGTTCCGTACACCACCCTTTTCTTTCTCCGTGGTAATCTCTTTTTCTATGTTGTCCTGCTTGATCTCCTGATCCATGGTTCTTTTTAACCAAAGTCCCAGAGCCAAAGCAATGACTGCTAAAATAAAAAAAGAGAAGAAAAGTATTCTTCTTGAAAATACCTTTCTTCCCTTTGGGGTTGAAATGTTATTTAGTTGGTTCATAATTGTCCTTTTTACTATGTATTTGCATCTACAAACTGGAATTTCACGCAGACTATTCCTATACCGTAATGTCTATTCTGACCGATGATTTCTTCTCACCAAAATGCTTTATTTCGATATCCTTCATTTCCTCTATAACATCTTTTTCAATTTGGTGAACATCACTTAATTGTAAATCTCGCTTCGAATCATTTACTATTTTTGCTGCCTCATCTACTGAAACAGTTGTATCTGATGTTAACTGTTCAGACATTTCAGTATCGTTTGAATCCTCTGCAACCTGCCCCTTTTCTATAGATGTCTCTACAATTTCCTCTTCTGTTGGCAAATCCCTATATTCTGTACTTTTTACAAATCTTGTGAATGACTCTACAGCTCTAAAAGTATTTCCCATGATACGTTGAGCTTCCTTAAGCTTTTCACTCTTTGGAATATTTGGATTATTCACGATACTTTTTAGTTCTGCCAAATTTCCATTCATCTCATTTACTTGAAGCCTTTGAGCCTCTTCTTTTGTCTTACATCTCTCCAACCTACGCTCATAAGCTTCTTGTTCCATTCTTGCCGCTTTATATTCCATATAGGCTTTAGGGTCTTTCTGACGAATAGCATCTTCTTCTGAAGCTGTTAATTCTTGACCGCTTGCAATCTTGTTATAAATCTGACTATATGCAGAACTTTCTTTGTCTCGCTCAAGTTGCTCTCGGAAATGCTGAATCATGCTTTCTTCCTGACTTGTTACAGTCATACCCTCTTGCTTCTTTACAACATCCCCGGTAGCCTTCTTTTGCTCCCAATCATTTACTAACTGCATCTGATTCACAGCGTTTCGTATTGTACCTGCAATCATAGCACACCTCCAATTCCCGGTTAATGCTACGATTAAATAGTGATATCAAACTTCATACCCTGTGTTGCCTTTTCTTCTGTTATCTTACTCCAATCCAGTTCAGAAATCTTTTCAAGTAATTCTTCTTTTGAATTTGCCTGAATTGTAGTCCGCTTAACAGTTACATCCTTCTTTTCCTGCTTTTTCTCCTCTGCACGTTTTTCCTTTAATTCTTCAAGCCGTTCTTTCTGCTTTTCTGTAATCTTCTCCAAATCAGCAAAAAGTGTCATCTTTCCATCATCATCAAAGGACATAGTTAACTTATTTAATACAGTTCCACTATTGTCTGTCGTTCCCCAAGCACGTTCAAACCCAAACTGTTCATTGATTTTATCTGACATCTCAACTGCAGTTTTTACCGTAGACAATTTTTCCCGTGCATATTTCTCATCGGATGCCATTCTTTCAAGTTCAGCACTTGAAAAAACAACTGTAAATTCCTTATCGCTTTGGTCTACTAATCCTCTGAAATCATCGCCTTTATCAGCAATAATAAAATCGAAATCCGCATTATCCTTACGCAATGTTTCCAGATATTTCTGTGCCTTAGAAGATAACTTATCTTCGCTGGATTTTATTTTCTGTGCATTGGGCTGCACATCTTTTGCTTTCTCTGTGTTATTTTGCTTACTAACAGTATTGCTCTTATAATAATCTGTTACCTGTGTTAAATTAGCTGCTCTAATCATGGTATCATCCTCCTTGAAAATTGATACAGAAATCCGTTTCTATATCTGTAATATCGGCACTTTATATCCAAAAGTTAATAGTGCGTAAAATTCCGATTTGCAGGGAACAATTCCTTGTCCCCTGCACCATAATTATACCAAATAAACTCCCAGGCGTCTACAAAAATCCTATTTCTTTACCACTGTTCGTCTCTTCCAGATCATCACCGCTGCGCCAACTGCCATAAGCAATCCTGCAGCAATCGGAATGATCGGCATATTTCCACCTGTCTGTGGGGTATCCGGCACTTCCGGAATCGGTACATCTTTAACGGTCACTGTCTGCACCTTTCCAGTGTCTTTGATTGTCATCTTTAACGGCTTTGCCAACTGATAACCAGATGGAGCGGAAACCTCTGTAAATGTATAAGTCTCTCCAACGACCAGTTTGCCGATGATGTCATAAGCATCATCTTTTGTAACGAATTTCATCACTTTGTTTCCTTTGGAATCGGTTACAACAAACTTTGCACCACCGAGAGCCTGTCCTGTCTCCTTGTCCAGTTTCAAAAGCTGGATGTGTGTCTGCTCATCCACCATAATGATCTTGTCATCGGTATGATCAGCAAAAGTTCCGTCTTTCTGTTTCACAGCAACTACAGATGTATAAGAAATACCTGTTTCGCCGGATACTGCACTTCCACTGACCGGATTTACCGCAACGGCACTTCCACTTGCCACTGCATATGTGGGAATTTCTGCTACTGAAGATGCCATCACAGATTTTATCTGATAGGTGATTGCATCTGCGGTAACATATCCGTCTGCAGGTCTTGTTTCTGTCAATGTATACTCTTTATCGTGGAATAATCCTCCTACAAGAAGATTTCCCTTCTCATCGAACGAATACTTAAAATTCTGGTAGCCGTCCTTCTCTGTTACATATACTTTGACCGAATCCTTGTCCCCGGATGTCCAACTGATAACTTTCTTGCCGGATGCATCCGTGATCTCCAGTTTACAGCCACCAACCTCTTTCGAGCCTGTTACATCAACCTTGCTGACCACATTGGTTGTCTGTGTGTTTTCCTTGACTGCCTTTGCTGTGATCGTCTTTGTCTCTGCATCCTGATACTCCAGATGAATGTTGATCGGCGTTGTATCCATATAGTAACTGTCGGACACGGACAGCTCCTGCAGATAATAGTCTCCGGAATTTAACTTCAGACCAGCAGCATCGTTTGTTGGTATCGGAGAAGCTGTCGCACTCAGATCTAACCCCGGTGTCACTTCCGACTGTGATGGTACAAATGGCAGTCCTGTTGCCGCCGGAGTACTTGTTACCGCAGCTTCACTTCCGGCTGTTTCTGCAGAAGCAGTCTTTGCATAAAGCTCACTCATAAGCGGCAATTTCTTATCTGATACAACACTTCCATCCTCACCTGTAGTTAAAGTTGCAAGCTGCGTTCCCGCATCTACGATCTTTTCCCCGGCATAATTGTAAATATCGTGCTTGGAATACAAACCAAACTGTGCTCCTTCAATGGATTCCTTCGTCTTTGCATCCTGCTTAATCAGTTCCAGCTTCGTGCCGGCGAATTCGTTTTTGATATGGAGCAGTCCCTTGTCATCGGTTGCATCGGTACTGTTAAGGACATATTCGTCCTCTCCATCCTGCCACTTAAATTCCAGAGACCACTCTTTGGTATCCGGATACACATATCCGTATGGTGTCTTTGTCTCTTTCAGCTTATATTTTCCTAATGGCAGCGACACATGAATGGTTCCGTCTTCATCCATTGTATAACCGGTAATGCCACCGCATTCCGATGTAAATTCCACACCTTTTCCGGTTGTAAGAACAGCCACCTTATCACCATCTTTGAACCATGTGTTACGGGCATTGTCGGTACTCTGTCCGTCCTGTGTCACAATATCTCCATCCGCATAAAGGGAAAATTCCACACCATCCAGTTTTACATCCTCAAATATAAACTCCTGTTTCTCTTTATCCCAGCCTTTTAATACCTCGCCGGTTTTTAAGAGATTCAATCGTCCTTTTGTTTCCTCATTCAGATACTCCAGCGTGATCGTTACATGATGATATCCATCTTCGTCAATGTAACTTTCATAGTTGTCTGCCTTGCTGTTTACCACAACCTCCACATACTGATGGTTGATGTGCATACCATCTGCAGCAGCCACTTCATAAATATGATAAGTTCCGGAACGAAGAGAATCTACAGTTACTACTTCACCGGATTCATCACAGATAAAGGTGTCTGCTGTCTTTTTCTCGCCATCTTCCATGTATTCCTGTGTTACCAGTTCTTCTTTTCCATCTACTACCTGATAGATCTGATAACTAGTTCCTGGCTTCAGTACCGTTTTCTCCGTGTTCTTGTCTTTCTTGATGATCTTGAAATACGCCTTGAATAACTCATTGACCTTTTCGAACTCATATACCTTGCCATTTTCTGTTACCATTGCTTCAAAATCATCGACATAATAGGCATCCACATCACCGGAATCCACCTGATGCACTACATAAGTTCCATAGACCAGATCGCCGGTTACAGCATAGCCGTCTGCATTTGTTTTGATCGTTGCTCTCTCATCATCGGCGCAATTATCGTAACTGCCCTTCGACTTCAAATACACCTGAAAAGTTGTGTTATTCTCCGGGTAATACTCTTTCTTCGTCGGATCATAAGACTTCTTTTTCACAGCAATCTTTCCTTTGATCGGTATATCTGCGAAATTAGTCTGAAACAGAATCGGTGTAAATTCATCTGTTTTAGCGAAAGCATCAATCTTTAATTCTTTGACTTCATCACTAAGTAAAAAACCTGTCGGGGCTTGTATCTCTTTCAGGTAATAGGTATTACCGCTTCTGAGATAATCGGTTGTTAATTTTCCTCCACTAATTCGATAGACATCTGCGGTTTTTGCATTGCCTGCAGCATCAAATACCTTTGCTTTCTGTGTGCATGCTTTATCGGAATACAACTGGAATACCGCACCATCCAGTGTTGCATCTCCATGAGCCGAACCATCTGCAGAACCGCCAGACTTCTTCGCCACTACGATCGTTGCCTTTTTATACTTATTGGTGATCGTTGTCATATACGCCTTGCTGTACTGCGTTGGATGTTCCACCAACTTGTCCGGCCAGTCTCCATTACTGTTTTTCTGCCAGCTATTTGCTTCTTTCAGGGTAATCTTTACCCCTTTGACCATTGCCGGATCTAAGAAAATGTTCTTATTGTTTCCAACACTGTCCTCTGTCAAGGTATAAGAGTTGGAAATATCTTTTATCTGCGAATTCAGATCTTTTCTGATCAGATCCTCAGCCTCTGCTTTTGTCATGTTCTTTCCGAAGTGAACCCCCTGCTTGTATCCGTCATCTTCCAGAGCTTTCTTGGCAGCTTTTTTTTGGTCTGCATTCATCGACGCTAAAGTATTATCCGTATAATAAGCCATCTCATCTGCTTCCAGACGATAAGTCATTCTCCAGGCAACGGTCCCACCATCTGTTGTGAGTCCGCTTACTTCAAACTCCGTATTATCATCTTCATCCGCAGAATTAGCACTCTCTCCACTGCGATCATACTTTCCAAAGGAATATAAGTCATCCAGATTGTCTGCTGATAAAGTAAACTTAATGCCGCCTAGTCCTTTCCCATCTTCGTCCTGCTTATGCAATGTAATTCTCTGACGGTAATAGGTATGATCTGTTATCGTTTTGTAATTTGGATTCTGTAAAATATCTGCATCAACTGTGATCAATTTCTGATAGCCTTTTGTTGCTCCGGTCTTTTCCCACATGGTTGCCTGTGCTTCCCATGCTCCTGTTGGCTGAAAGATCTGTTTATAAAGATCTGCTACAGTCTTATTCGGAAAATACCCGGTATTTGCTTTTACCTGTTTGATCACATTTTTCAGATTTGCTTCAGAAGTATTTCCCTCTGATACCGCCCAAATAAGCGCCTGACCAAGAACAAAGCCCTTCTTTGCCCGATTACAGTCATTAACATAAAAACGGATAATCTTTGCATAGTAACCATGTTTTTCTCCACCGGTATTTTGATTCCAGGTATGAGTATCCGTCACCTGATAAGTATTTCCGGTATGACAAGTTTTGCCAAGACTGAGACAAAATGCAGTCTTACTGCCAACATTGATTTTCCACCATGTTCCCGTTTTCGTCTTTGAACCGACATCGACATTTCCTAATCTTCCATAAGAAGATACCTTTGTTTTTGCCGTCGTTGCTGCACTGACGCTTACCGTATTTTGTGGCAGTAATCCGCACAGCATAGATAATGCCAACAAGCCTGTCAGCATCTGCTTACATCTCTTCTTTACTTTTGATTTCATGATAAACCTCATTTCTACGCATATTTCTTTTTTCCGCATCCACTGCGTCAGGATGCAGACTGATCTGTTGTCCGGACTTTTTCTGCCCTGTCCGGTGGTGGGCGAATGAGAAATGGCATCTTTTTCCTCCAATCAAAAAAAGCAGGAAATGTATTAACTTTCTTACATACATTTCCTGCTTCGTTATCAGTTACTATATGAAATTTTAATTGCCTGAAAGAATGATCTCCCTTGGCATATCTTTCGTTACTGTTATAGTTACCTTTTCCGCTTTATCATATCCATCCGGTGTTGTCTTTTCATAAAACACATAGGTTTTACCAAGTTTCAAAACAACCTGCCGTCCAGATTCTCCTACCGTAATTCGTTTGCTTGTGTTCCATCGGTCTTTTTCTTCATAATAACCGATGGTAGCTCCACCAATATACTTTCCACTTGCCTTGTCCCGACGCTTAATAGTAATAACTATGTCTGAGATATCCTGCTTCTGTTTGCAAAGATTCTCCGGAGATTCATCGTAAAATACCGCACACCAGGTATCCTTGTAGCGGGCAATCGCACCACATTGATAATCTTTATTCAACAGATTCCGGTAATGCCCCGGACTATGCTTCCACGAAAGCATTACTTCTTTAGCACTTGTCTGTCCACTTGCCATATTTTCTCCCAAAGATATGTTATTGCTTACCAGCATATCTCCAAAATAGTCTTGCATATCCTGTTGAAGATTTTTGTGTCCATCATATCCACTGTGTTTTAAGCGGTACAGGGCAAAGCGATATAACTTATCCGACCACGTCAGTGCCTTTACACCTTTCTCTGCCCGGTACTTGTTCTGGATTACAAATGTTTCCTTTGCCTGTGCCTTATAACCATCCTGTCCTTTTCCAATCACCTTGATGCTGTAATGGTACACCCGCATCTTTTTATGACCTTTATATAATCGGATTGTCATGGTGGTTCTTCCTCCGGCTTTACCTTTCAGGTAGATATACTTTCTGCCTTTTGCCTTCGCCTTCATCACCTTTTTGTTTTTCACACGGACTTTTACTTTGGAATACTTCTTCAGCTTAGTCGGCGCAAAGCGGATTCCTGCCGAATCCTTGTTTAAGTCGATGGTCATCTTTTTGTTCAGCACTTTTGTTTTTGCATCTGCCGTAACATGCTGCGTCATAAGCACCATCATCGCCATAAAAAATACCATGCCTGTTTTTATCATTTTTCTCATATCGTTCACGCTCCTTGCTGTACGCTGGTCATTCCCAGCAATGTAAATTATACTGTATTTTTCAGTCAATTAAAATATATTTTTCAGTTTGTCATAGGCAATCAAATCTTTACTTCCGATCCTCTTGTCGAGTTCGGTTAAAAGCTGTTGATTACATTCCTGTACCACCAACCGGATGTGATCCATAACATCATCTTCCTCCGGAGATATGCCTTTATGCCTGTGATAATAGATCACCGCTTCCCGGATATAAGCACTTTTGTTGTCTGTACTTTCAAGAATGTTATAGACCAGTCTGTGCTTCGGATTATCCAGCCGGAGTAGTACCGGAATTCTGGCAGACTTGTCCTTATTATCCACTGCCACCACCTCCTGTATCACCGGCTTTACTTCCTGCTCCATAAAAATCATACATCACACGGTTACTGATATCCAACTCACCCTGCGATTTTGCCTGGTAAAGTACCGTGAGCATATATGCCTTATGGTTATGTACCTTCGTCACCTGTTTTTGATATTGGTCAATCGCATAATCAATATCACATCGGTTCAGTTTCAAAAGCCGTGATTTCACAACCGTAGCCGGTTTGTCCTCTCCCATTACCCGCAGCATCGGTTTATGGGTATTTAAAATATCATAAAGCACATCTTTGACCGTGTTGATCGAATTTTCCTGCACAGCAGAAACATACCTTGGTTCCAGTTCATAATGCTGCTCTATAAACTCCATCGAATAGTCCTCACGCATCACCTCCTGATCCTGATATTGATTAAGATTAGGATTTATATTATTAGTCTTTATATCAGGATTTATATTATAGTCTTTATTATTGTTACCCCCATTTGCGTTGCTACCGTAACCGTTATTACCGTTACCGTTACTACCGTAAGGGGGGTAACGGTCATCTTTACCGTTAGTACCAAAAGGGGGGTAACGGTGATTTTCATCTTTTTCTGCAGCCGGATCGCTGATATTTTCAGACGAAACCTGTTTATTCTCTTCTACAGATAAATCCGCCTGCCGCTTCTTTTCTGCTCGTGTCAGGTTGTTACTGGAAACCGTTCCATCGCAGCTATGATATAATGTATGTGGTCCGGGATCCGGTTCATCTAACAACTCATACTCAGCCCGCCATACACCATTATCAGGCATGAAATGAACTTTCAAGTATCCAAAATCTTTTAATTCTTTCCATGCACTGTCAAATGCCTTCTTACCCTCTTTAGTCAAATTGCGAAAATCTTCTTTTGTCCACTTCCTATCCGGCATGGAGATATATGCTTGTATGACAAGATACAATCCCTTTGCTTTTAAGGAAATGTTTACATCCTTGGTTATTTCATTTTGAACGACTGTAAAACCCTTTTTACTTCGGAAGAAACCTTCTGCCATGATATCACCTACCTGCCATCGAATGGTTGATCCTCATCTGCAACAGATGAAAAATCACTTTCTTTATTTTCCGGTTTTTCCGCACTTTTCTTCTGTGCAAACTCAACCTCTTCTGTAATGATACTGAATCCATAAACCTTGCTTCCCTCTTTGGTCGTATAGTTGTTATTCTGCACTCGTCCAATGACTAATACACGGGAGCCGCTATGAAAGTATCTCTCAACAAATTCCGCCTGTCTTCCAAAGGAAGTGCAGTGAAAGAAATCGGCATCGGCTTCGCCATCACGCTTTGACCTCCGATTTACTGCAAGGTCAAATTTGGTAATAACAACTTCACTGCCATCCTCTGCTGTCTTTCTCGTTGTTTTTGGATTTCTCGTCATATTTCCAAGTAAAATAATCTTATTCATTCTGTGCACTTCCTTTCTTTCGTTTCCATGTTTCTAACAGTTCAAAAATGATATTCATCATTTCCTCTTCTGTGGTTTCTTCCTCAAAATACTCTGACAGTCGTTCATTTTTCAGAGTAATTTCCTTTTTTCTCTTCTGCTTCTGAGCAGAAGTAAGATAGCGTTCCAAGATCTGCTCATTAAACTTTCCATCTACACTCAACTGCTTTATGGTATTTGCCTGTACTGTCGATAATTTCATTTTGTGCCTGCAGATAGCATCGTAAACCGCTTCCTGCTCTTTCTCTTGAAGAACCGATAAGCTGACCCCTTGAACCATTCCAAGCTGTTTATTATCTACCAACGCCAACAGATCATCATTCAGTCGTGCAAGCCATATATATCTCTGAATCAGTTTATAATTCTCGCCACTTTCCTCCGACATCATCTTCAGACTGTTCCCAGCTTTTCCCTGATTCTTCATGGCATCATATTTGATCTTATATGCCTTTGCCTTTTCACTCGGTCGGATGTTTTCTCTCTGAATGTTAGAATCCACCATAACCAGACTGGCTTCATCATCATCCATTTCTTTTACAAATACCGGCATTGTCTCAAATCCAAGTATCTCGCATACATGCTTTCTTGTATGTCCGGCAATGATCTCATAACCGCCTTCTTTGCGTTTCCGGACAATTCCCGGCACCAGCACACCATGCTCCCTGACGCTCTCAATCATCTCTGCCAGTTCCTCATCCGAACGAATCTGAAACGGATGATTATGGAATTCATGCAGTTCTGAAAGCGGTATCTCTTTCACATCACCTGCTTCTGCAGCCTTTTCGATGTTTTTTCCTCCAAAGAGGTCATCAAAACTCGTCAATTTTACATTTTCTAATGCCTTTGTTCTACTCATGAGCGATTACCTCCTCTGTCAATTTCTCGTAAGCCTGCGCCACCGGATGCTTCTTGTCCAATGTAAAGATGCTCACTCCCGCAGCCGATGTCTCAGCAGCTTTCACCGAAAATGGTATTTTACTTTCAAAGATAGGAATTGCATCCCCATAATACTCCCTGATCAACTCCATAATATCCTTTGCATAGTTCGTTCTTGCGTTCAGCATGGAAATCAGAATCCCCTCAAATTTGATTTCCGAATTTAAGTGCTTTTTCACACGACAGATCGTTGTAATTAACTGCTCCATTCCTTTTACCGGCAAATAAGCTGCCTGCACTGGAATCAAAACACTGTCTGATGCCGTTAAAGAATTGACCGTTATCATTCCTAAACTTGGCATACAGTCAATCAGAATGTAATCATAGAACTCTCTTATGCTTTCCACATATGTTTTCAAGACAAACTCTCTACTCATGGCATTTACAAGTGAAATATCCACTCCTGACAGATCAATATTACAAGGCATAAGGTCAAGTCCTTCTTTATGATGGATGATTCCTTTCGTTACATCCACCTCCTTGTCCATAATGATCTGCTCCATGATACTCGGAAGTGCAACTTCCAGTTCATCCGGATTTTCAATTCCTAGACTCTGTGACAGATTCCCCTGTGGATCTGCATCAATCACAAGCACTTTCTTTCCTGCTCTTACTAAGCCAACTCCAAGATTTGCGGTTGTAGTGGTCTTGGAAACTCCACCTTTCTGATTGCATATAGCGATTACTTTACACATAATTCTGACCCTCCGTATTCTTTATTTTTATAAACTGTGTATCTTTTTTTCTTTCTTTCGGACTGTTATATAAATCCGATAGATTCCCGGCTTATCCCACGATTTAAAATTTGAGACATGACATATTTCAAATTTCGTCATCCTCTCTAGTGATTTCAGATAACTTCGCAGGTCTTTTTTTGTCCCAACATGCCTTGAAACAATAACGCCCATGTTCTGCATCTCCTTTCCTAAAATTCAAAAGGCATCCCTGTTAGGAATTCCCTTATATAAAAATAGGGACACTCTTTTGCAAGTATCCCTACATTCATCATAATTGATGATCTCTATTCACTTTTATATACAAAATTGTGTTTCAAGTATCCAGGTCAAGTACCACAGACACCTCCACTTTACGAACTTGTACTTTTTCTTTATGATTTACACCAATTTCATTAAAAGTCCAAAACTCTGTAAAGTGCGTAAATTCAAGGATTTCTACATACTTTTGCGTTGTAGTCCTACCACCGTCTCCACATGCCCACCCATCGGGAACATGTCGCACGTCCGTACCTTCTTTACTTCGTACCCTTTCTCCGCCAGTACCTTCACATCTCGGGCGAGTGTTGCCGGGTCGCAGCTTACGTAAACGATGCGGTTTGGCGACATGCGGACGATTGTGTCGAGGAGTGTCTGGTCGCAGCCTTTGCGCGGCGGGTCAACGACGACGACATCCGCTTTGGCAGATTCGCTGCCGTCCGCAGAGATGAGTTTCGGAACAACTTCTTCTGCAGCACCGGCGTAGAAGCGGGCATTTGTGATGTTGTTCCGACGGGCATTTTCCTTCGCATTTTCGATGGCTTCCGGCACAATTTCGACGCCGATCACTTCGCCGGCACTGCCAAGTTCTTTGGCGATGAAAAGGGAAATGGTTCCGATGCCACAATACAGATCCCACACTGTCTCGCCGGGTTTGATATCCGCGAATTCAAGAGCAGTACGGTACAATTTTTCGGTCTGAACCGGATTCACCTGATAAAATGACTGCGGGGAAATGCGGTAACGGATACCGCCGATCGTATCCTCGATGGCATCTTCGCCCCAAAGCGTGGTCGTTTTTTTGCCGAGAATTACATTGGTGTTCTCCGGATTGAAATTCAGGCAGATGCTTGTCATACCATCAATTTTTGTAAGGTTATCCACAAGCGCGGTGAATTTTCCCTCATTTATCCCCATTTTCTTTTTATTTGGTGCATTAAGGACGAGGCAGACCATGATCTGACCGGTGTGATAGCCGGTGCGGATATAAATATGGCGTACAAGTCCTGTCCGGTGTTCTTCATTATACGCGGGAATGTTGTTATTATCCATCCACGCAAGCACGATTTCCAGGATCTCACGCATGATCGGAGCCTGAATCGCACAGTCCGTCATTGGGATAACGCGGTGCGAATGCCCGGCATAAAATCCTGTCACTACGTGTGGTTTTCCATTTTCATCCAATTGTTCACGTACCGGGAACTGAGCTTTGTTGCGGTAATGCCATGGGGTTTCCTCCTGCATTCCGAGGATTGGGAGCCACTCCACGGTGGTAAGATCCACGCCGCCGATGCGCGTAAGACAATTTTTCACTTTGTTCTCCTTGTACCTAAGCTGTGCATTGTACGATAAATGCTGCAACGTACAGCCGCCGCACGGACGCGCCGCAGGGCACTGCGGTTCGACACGGTCCGGAGAAGGTTCCAGCACCTCTAAAAGCCTTGCAAATCCGTAATTTTTCTTGCATTTCATAATACCCGCACGTATGGTCTCGCCCGGCAATACTTCCTTGACAAAAAGAGCATAGCCATCTACATGGCCTATGCCCTCTCCGTTATTTCCAAGATCGTCTATTTTTAAGATTACTTCCTGATTTTTCTTAAAATCCATCGATTATTCCTCCGGTGATGTCTGGCGCAGGTTGCTCTCAAACATGCGGTTGAATCCCAGCCACTCCATATTATCGCTTGCCTGATGGAATACTTCCGTCAATGTCTGCAATTTCGCATCTGCATTGTCCGCGAGATGAAGTGCCATTGCCTCCATCAATGCCGGTACTTTCGGGGAACCAAATTCCAATTTTCCATGATGTGCTAAAATGCAGTGAACCAGCTCATTTTCCAGTTTTTTCGGGAATCCCGGGATGCCGGCTGCTGCCACAGAAATTTTCTGTGCGCCGATAAAAATATGACCGAGAAGCTGTCCGTCATCGGTATAATCATTGCGTGGAAATGGCGCAATTTCATCGATTTTCCCCATATCGTGGAACAATGCCGCCGTAATCAAAAGATCACGGTGAATGAGTGGGTAGGCACCCGCAAAATATTCGCACATATTTGTCACACTCAAAGTATGTTCGAGAAGTCCTCCCATAAAGCCGTGATGTACACTTTTTGCCGCAGAATGTCTGCAAAATTCTTTGACAAATTCCTTATCTTCGACAAAAAACATTTTCAGCAATTTGGAAAGATATGGATTTTTCACACTATTCACGTATGCCACTACTTTGGCATACATTTCTTTGATATCTTTGTCCGTCGTCGGAATGTAATCCGCCGGATCATATTCGCCCTCTTCACTGCGGCGCACACGTGAAATATTCATCTGAATATTTCCCTGAAAACTCGTCACAAGACCTTCGCAATAAATATAGTCCATTGTCTCAAAATCTTCGATGCCACGTCCAAGTTCCCAGATCTTGGCATCTGCCGTGCCGGTCTTGTCCTGCAGGATCAACGAATAATACGTCTTTCCTGCCTTCGTCTTTAAGATTTGTTTGGACTTACAAAGATACGTTCCAACTAATTTTTGTCCTTCTCGATAATCGTTCAAATAATACATATTTTGCTCTCTTTCCTTATTTTGCTTTTGCTGTGACCGTCACAAATGGTCCGAAGATCTTTTTGCCCTTAATTGTCTTAAATGCACGCACGCGGTAACTGTATTTCATGCCGCGAACCAGCATTTTACAGCGGTATCCTGTCACTTTATTTTTCTTAATCGTTTTCACGCGGTTAAACGAAGTCTTAAATCCTTTGACATGAACCTTCATAAATACCTGATAGCCGGTCACATTTTTATTGCGCGCCCAGCGAACCTGAATGCCTCCGCGGATGCCTTTTGCTTTCAGTTTTTTCACTTTTGCCGGTGTCAATGCGATAGCGGCTTCTTTCGAATCCACACCTTCGATGCTTTCGCCGTCTGCGGCCGTAAATACCGGGCGGATCTTATAAGTATAAGTAGCTCCTGCTGCCAATTTCTCATTGGTATATGTCAAGGCGTTTACATTTTTATACAGGGAATATTTTCCTTTTGCTTTTTTACGGTAAACATTGTATGAAGCTGCACCATTTACGGCAGTCCATGTCAATGTACCTTTTTTAAATGAAGCATCTTTCTTGCCTGTCAAGCTTGCCGTACTGTCGAGCGGGTGAAATGTAAGGCCGTTCGCCTGTGCATAAGTCTGCGCTTTCGCACCGGATTTTGCCCAAACCTCTGTGCCTGCCGGAAAAGCACCGGCTGCAATGTCGATGTCATTTTTGATCACTACATTTTTCAAATATGGGCAGGCCGCAAATACATTTGCTGCGATCGCTGTCACTTCTTTGTCACCGATTTCCTTCGGAATATACAATGTCGTCACTGCCGCATTTCCTTTGTATCCGGAAATCGTGCACGTCTTTCCATCACTGCCGGCTGTCGTCGAAAATGCATCTTCTGCATCCACAACCACTTTCCCCTGCGATGGGATAACCGGTGTCGCCGTCGGTGCAGCACTTGGTGTCGTGCTCGGTGCCGCACTGGCACTTGCTGACGGAGCGGCACTCGGGCTCTCACTTGGTGCTGCCGTCTCCGAAGATCCGGTCTCTGCCTGCGCTGTCATCGTTTCCTTCTCATTTATCGTCTGTATTGCTGCTTTTTTATCTTCCACAGTTTTCGCCTGCGCGTCCATCGGCGCAACGCCGGCAATCAAAGACACGCTCAAAAGAATACTCACATACTTCTTAAACTTTGTCATTTTTACTCTTCCTTTCTGACAATGAAAAACTTCATTTTATATTGCATTCTTCATTGTACAGGCTTTTTGTGACAAAATCAAGGTTTTCTTTTAAATTGCATCACACCTCTTCCTCCTGAAAACTCTGCAAAAGCTGTTTGTCATAACGGTACTTTTCGTTGACAGCCGGCATATTGCAGGCGATCAGAACTGCATTTGCCATATCCAAAAATACTTTTTGCGCCTCGCTCTGGCTGTAAGTTTCCATAGCGTCGGCAATTTTGGCACGGTACCGCTGCTGTGCCACATAACAGATCATTGGCAGGAGATCACTCCGTTTCACGATCAATCGGCGGCGCTTACCATCATTGTCAAATTCTTCCAACCACTCTTTTACTTCGCCGACACTTTCGACCACCACTTTTCCTTTTCCAAACCGGTCAATCATTTCTGCGATATCCGGTGGACATGGCTCTTCATCGGTATATTTTTCAAGTTTTTGGATTGCCTGTCTGCTGCGGATATGCATTTCATTACGCTCCGGAATATGAAAAAGATCCGAAAGATATTTGTGCGTCATTGTGCTGGCTGGGGATTCAAATAATTCTGCCAGCAGTTTCGTATTCTGGCCGGTCTCCGAATATGCCATTTTCGCAAGTTCCAAAATATTTTTTGCCAAATGTTCCGAAATGTCAGGATTTTTCGAGCGTTCATTGGAACGAATATACTTTTTGATCTGCTCAAGTTCATTTGCCGAGCTCCGATAAAAATGCCGTTTTTTCCACGTCTGAAATCCGCTTTCTGCCAAAAGAAAATTGAGATTGTTTTTTGCGTCATTCCGCATTCCTTCAAGGACGAGCTGACGATATTTGGTAAGGAACTCCTGCGCGGTCTTGCTGTAGCCCTTGAAAATTCCGGAATGCTTCCACATCCAATACATAAACTGCTCTTCGTCCAAAGTCTTGACATACTCAAACTGCTGCATCAGCCATTGGGTATTGGTTTGATGCAGAATCTCCGTACCATCATCCAAGCCTCCTTCGTACTCCCCGACTATCTTCTGGTATTTTTCCCAATTCCATCCATTTTCAAGTGCATACATTGCGATCATTTCCGTGTAATCATTGATCTGAAACGACGGCTGCGATGCTCCCTCCACAAGATACTGATTTGTCTGCTCCACATTGCACCCAAGGGAAAAGGCAATGCGGAAAATCTGTTCACGCGCAGGCACAGCGACGCTTCGGATGCCAAACCACCGGCGTATGGTCGGAAATGATGCCGGCCGTTCGCCCTGGATTTTGTTCAAGAATGTATGATACGCCTCTTTCCGTATTTTTTCCTGTTGTTCCAATGTTCCGCTCAGCGAAAATCCCATCTGTGAAATGAGAAATGCATCAAATGTCCCAAATAAGACCTCTTTCTCCATAAATCGTACCCCTTTTATTATCTTTTGCCGGCAGCTTCCTGCTGCCGTTTTTATTTTATCAGAAAAGTGTCGAAATTTTTTTCCAAAATTTTCACTTTTATTGAATCACTCCTACAAAATCCTTTTTCCTTTTTTTACTTCTCTGTGTCGGTTTCGCCGTAGCCGCTGGCTTTTTCGTCACCACAGCCTCCGCTTTTTTCTGTTTGCTCACTGTCAGTTTTACCGCCGTTCCACGCGCCACCTTTTTCCCTTTTGCGACACTCTGCGAAAGCACGGTATCTACCGCTTTACTGCTTTCTTCCCGTTGAATTTTATAAGTCAAATGTACCTTTTTCAATTTCTTTTTTGCCTGCTCCAGCGTCAATCCACGCAACTTCGGCACAACGGTCTTTCCCTGGCCTTTGCTTATCGTCAATACCAGTTTCTGGTCTGCGCTGACCCATTCTCCCGCCGAAACATTCTGTGAAATGACCATTCCTTTTTTCGCAGTGTCCGAATATTCTTGTTTCCATGTGATATCGACGGTGCTTCCCCACTCTTTTTCTGCCTCAACCATCGTTTTCCCCGTCACATTGGTCATCAAAATTTCCTTTTTCGGTGTTTTCGTGGCTTCCGGTGTTACGACCGGTGTCTCTACGGCAATGACCGGCTCCCGTTTTTCGTCTTTCGTTCCTGCATGCAGACATCCGATGGTAATGGCGGTTCCAAGCACAGCCGCACCCGCAATTCCCGCAATCCTTCTTCGCCTTCCGGAACCACTTGTGATGTTCTGCTCTTCTTCGTACATGGCATCGTACAATTCCCGGATACTCTGCCAGCGGTTTTTGGCATTTACTGCCATTCCTTTCATAACTGCCTTCTTTTGCTTGGTAGAAATTTCCAGCTCTTTCATATTCAAAAGTGACGGCATATCGTCTCCCAATGCCCGAATTACCGAATCGGTCGGTGCCTCTCCCGTCAACATATAATACATGGTCGCACTGATTGAATAAACATCGGTATACGCTCCCCACCGCCCCTTGTAGCGGTACTGCTCCTCCGGCGAAAATCCTCTTTTAAATAACACCGTCATTGTCTTTGTATTGTCAATATTCCGCATTCTCGCGGCTCCAAAATCGATCAGCACCAGACTTCCGTCTTTTCTTATCATAATATTGTCAGGGCTGATGTCTCGGTGCACAATCCCTGTCCGATGCACTTTTTCCAATGCCAGAAGCACCGGCCGCATCGCATTCAGCACTTTTTTGCCATCCATTTTTCCGTTTTTCTTAATGTACTCTTTTACACTGACTCCATCAATAAACTGCATGACAATGTACGCAGTTTCATTTTCATAAAAGAAATCAAGGACAGACACAATCCCTTCTACTTCATTAAATTTGGACAAACATTTTGCCTCATTCAAAAATTTCTTTATGTCCTCCTCATAATGATTCTTTTTAGCATTTTCATACAAGTATACTTTATTTCCATGTCCGCAGATGACATCCCGACTGACCATTTCGCTCGGAAAATATTCTTTGATCGCCACCGGAATCTGCAACCGGCTGTCCCAGCCAATATAGGTAATTCCGAAGCTTCCCTCGCCCAGCACTTTCCCCAGAATATACCGGTCCGCAAGCCGCGTCCCCGGCAAAAGACAGCGCGGGATCGGATTGTAATCTTCCTGTTTCATTCCACAAAAAGAACACCTCCCGGTCTGACCGAGCGGCTTCATGCATCCGATACAAAGATTTGATTCCTCTATATTCATCCAAATCTCCCCATTACTGTAATGTGCTAATCTTATGATAGCATATTTTTTTTCATTTCTGCCAGAGTGATTTTGGGAATTTATGGGGACATGGGGAAGTGGGGTGGTTGGCGGCGAAAAAGTCGGCGGGGAGGCAACGAATTTCAGCGCTTTCCCCCATTTGCGTTGCCTTTTAGGCTTCTTGCCGGCTTTAAAGGCAACGGATTTCGCCGGGTTTCCCTTTTTGCGTTGCCTTTTTGCCCTGCTC
>OCQB01000445.1_pt1 | contig 46417 bp, 40 predicted proteins | sample 1538631 | NCBI WGS metagenome assembly OCQB01 (sample SAMN04571713, study PRJEB22368) | human gut metagenome | biome: human gut; material: stool | host: Homo sapiens | place: Luxembourg | collected 2012-10-19
AGACCCTTTGGCAGGTCAAGGGCAGCGCCCTTGCGTCTCCCCCAATCAACACGCGGAAGAAGTAAGAAGAAGTCACCAACTCAATCGCGAAAACGGGAGTCCAGAGGGTCGAAGACCCTTTGGCGGGGTCGAGGGGCAGCGCCCCTCGCGTCTCCCTTTCGCCACTAAGAAAGGAGCTGCAAATATGCAGAACCGTACCCATACATGCGACGAACTGCGGCTGTCGGACGCGGGTAAGCGCGTGCAGCTGTCCGGCTGGATGGATAGCGTGCGCATCGTCAGCGCGAACCTCGCGTTCGTCATCCTGCGCGACTTCTACGGCACGACGCAGGTGGTTATTGACGACGAGGAGCAGATGAAAATCATCCGCAGCCTCAACAAGGAGAGCGTCATCTCCGTGACCGGCATCGTGCGTGAGCGCGACAACAAGAATCCGAAAATTCCCACGGGCGACATTGAAGTCGAGCCGGAGAAAATCGACGTGCTGGGGCGCTGCCGCTACAATGAGCTGCCGTTCCAGATTAACCGCTCCCGCGAGGCGGACGAGAGCATCCGCCTGAAGTACCGCTATCTCGACCTGCGCAACCCCGATGTGAAGAAGAACATCGTCATGCGCTGCAACGTCGTCACCGCCCTGCGTCAGGCGATGAACGAGCACGGCTTCCTTGAAATCACCACGCCTATCCTGACGGCTTCGTCCCCTGAGGGCGCGCGCGATTACCTCGTGCCGGCGCGCAAGCATCCGGGTATGTTCTACGCCCTGCCGCAGGCGCCCCAGCAGTTCAAGCAGCTGCTGATGACCTCCGGCTTCGACCGCTACTTCCAGATTGCCCCCTGCTTCCGCGACGAGGACGCGCGCGGTGACCGCAGCCCGGGCGAGTTCTATCAGCTGGATATGGAAATGGCGTTCGCGACGCAGGAGGATGTGTTCAGCGTCCTTGAAGATGTCCTGCCGCCCATTTTCGCCAAGTACGGCACATACAACACCGCGTCCAGCGCGCCCTTCAAGCGCATCGCCTACAACGACGCGATGGAGCGCTACGGCTCGGACAAGCCCGACCTGCGCATTGATCTGGAAGTGCAGGACGTGACCGACCTCATCGGTAGCTGCGGCTTCCAGCCCTTCGAGGGCAACACCGTCAAGGCGGTTGTCGTCAGCGACATGACCGCGACTCGCAAGCAGATTGACAAGCTCTGCGCGGATGTCGAGGTCGTGACGGCGAATAAGGTCTACTGGTTCAAGCTGGATGAGAAGGGCGAAATCGCCGGCGGTATTGCGAAGTTCGTCAAGGAGCAAAAGGACGAATTGGTCGGAAAGCTGGGTCTGAAGCCGAACACGTTCGTTGGCCTGACCTGCGGCAAGAAGCTGGCGGCGCAAAAGACCGCGGGCGTGTTGCGCCGTCTGGTCGCTGATCTCTGCCCGGCGCATATCGACCGCGAAAAGTACGAATTCTGCTGGATTGTCGATTTCCCGATGTACGAAATCGGCGAAGAATCCGGCGAACTCGAATTCTGCCATAACCCCTTCTCCATGCCCAACGGCGGTCTGGAAATTCTGCAAAAGGCAGCGGCGGGCGAGGTTGACCCGCTGACCATCACGGCGTATCAGTACGACTTGGTCTGCAACGGCGTGGAACTGTCCTCCGGCGCTGTCCGCAACCATGACCCGGAAATCATGATTGAAGCGTTCAAACTCGTCCGGCTGGGCGAAGAGGACGTGAAGGCGAAGTTCCCGGCGATGTACAACGCCTTCTGCTACGGCGCGCCGCCGCACGCGGGCATTGCTCCCGGCGTTGACCGCATGGTGATGCTGCTGGCGGGCGCGGAGACGATTCGCGAAGTCATCCCGTTCCCGATGAACAAGAACGCGCAGGACGTGATGATGGGCGCACCCGGCAAGGTGGATCAGAAGCAGCTGGATGAACTGCATATCGCCTGCACGAAAGTCGAAGAATAATCCGCACGCGGATGAGGAAACAATCCTCGTCCGCCTTTTTTCTGCCGAACGGGAAGAAACCCAGATTGAACGCTTGTCAATCCGGCAAAACTATGGTATAATGGGATGAAACAAAGTCGGTAGACTGCGTTTTGCCATTTCCTGCGCGAAATCATGTGCTTTTTGTGCGCAGGAGTTTGGATTGAAATTAGGAGGTGCATTTCGTTATGGCGCTGAAGAAGGATAATCTGCCCGTGAATGTCGATGTGGATACCGAGCAGGGGAGCAGCATCACCTACGCCAATGAAGTGGTCGCGATTATTGCGGGTGTCGCCGCCAGCGAGGTGGAGGGCATTGCGGGTATGTGCAATGTCTCCGGCAATCTGCTGGGCAAGAACCGCTCCGTGACCAAGGGCGTGAAGGTGGAAATCGGCACCGAAGAAGCCAGCGTGGATTTGTATGTCATCATGGAGTACGGCACGCCCATCCAGAAGGCAGCGTATGACGCGCAGGAAAGCGTTCGCAAGGCCATCGAAACGATGACGAACCTGCATGTGGTGCGCGTGGATGTGCATGTGCAGGGCGTCAGCTTTGAAAAAGAGAACAATGCGCTGAACGCCGGTGCAAAGAAGGCGCTGGCAGAGGACAAGAAGGAAACGCCGCTGGTGGAAGCCCCTGAGAGCGAGGAAAAAGCGGCGGAAGATTCCGCGGAAGTGCCTGAAGAAGAGGGCAAGGAGAACTGATGCCTTCATACTGCCGGCAGGGTGTTTGCCTTGCCGGTTTTGAAGTTGCTATCCAATGTAAAAGTGAAAACGGCAAGCGAAGGAAACGAAAGGAGCAAACCGGGAATGAAGCGTCGTGTGAGCGATATTGCGGTGATGATTTTGTCCTTTTTGGTGCTGCTGGCGCTCTCTGCTGAAACAGCGTTGGTCGGCGTGGAAGCCGTGCGGGGTGAACAGTGGCAGCTGATCCGACTAACGGCGTGGCTGCAAGGCAGCGGCGTATGGGGCGGCATAGCGTGTATCGCCGTGGCAGTGCTGGCATTGGCGCTGGCGCTTATGTGCCTGTGGCGCGTGTTCCCGCACCGCACGGCGAGCCAGCGCGGCTATGTGATGCAGAAAAATGAAAATGGCTCCATCGGGGTGTCAATTCGCGCTATCGAGGGGCTGATTCGCACCTGCATCGACAAGCATGAGGCGATTGCCAAGGCGGACATCACGGTCGAGGAGTGCCGCGACGGCATTGCGATTGGCTTGCACATTATTCAGGCGGCGGGTGTGAATATCCCACTGTCCGTCGGCGCGCTGCAAAAGCAGATTAAGCAGTATGTGACGGCGTGCACGGGCGTGGACGTGTACAAAATCCGCGTGATGGTGGAGAACGACGCAAGCATTCCGGTTGCGTCCACCTACGAGGTGCAGGACGTGACGCCTCTGCCGTCGGCGGAGGAAACGGCGGAACAGCCGATGGCCACGCTCCCGGCACAGCCCGTCGCGATTCCTGCGACCGAGCCGGAGCAGAAGCCGAAAGTGCCGGACACGTTCATTTCCCCGGAGGATGACGAGGACGACAACCGCCCACTGCATCAGCGCCTGTTCGGCACGCCGGAGCAGCCCGCGTTTGTGCCCGCGCCGCCGGAGGTGACAGAAGCGCCCGAAGCGGATGAAGTCGAGGCTGCCGAGGATGCCCCGGAGGAAACGGAAGCATCGGCGGAAGAAGCAGCTGCGGCAGAAGAATCCGCCGGGGAAACGGTGGACGCGGCAGACGACGGCGAAAAATCAGCAGAATAACAACAATACGCATTTTTAGTGTGGAATAGGAGAGAAAAACAATATGGCACGGACGACTGCGCGTGCGGCGGTCATGCAGATGATTTTTGAACATATGGCGGGCGGGGAAGGCGGCGAAGAGACGCTGCAAATGGTGTATGAGGCGCTGCGGAAGGAAGGACTTCCCGGCGTGGACAGCATTTCAGAGAACGAGCCGAGCGAATCCGACCGAGCGTACATCACCGAGGTGCTCGACGGCGTCTTGGCGCACCTCGACGAGCTGGATGAAGCGATTCAGGCTGCCAGTCCGCGCTGGGAAATCAGCCGAATGCCGCATGTGGATTTGACCATCCTGCGCATGGCTGCGTGGGAAATCCTCTACGAGGAGGGAATCCCCGGCCCGGTCGCCATCAACGAGGCAGTCAACCTTGCCAACCGCTTCTCCGAGCCGACGAGCGGCCGCTTCGTCAACGGCGTACTGGGTACGATTCTGCGCAGAAAGCAGGCGGAAAACCCGTGAAGCGCGTCGTTGTCGGGCTTGACACAAGCTGCTACACCACGTCCGCTGCTGCCGTAACCACGGAGGGCAATGTGATTGCGAGCTGCCGCAAGCTGCTGCCTGTTCCACAGGGACAGCGCGGGCTGCGGCAGTCGGAGGCGGTGTTCACGCATGTCCGTCAGCTGCCGGGGTTGATTGAGGAATTGTCGGCGCATTTGACGGATTGCGAAATCGTCGCGGTGTGCGCTTCCCGCCGTCCACGGGATGAGGAAGCGTCGTATATGCCCGTGTTTCAAGCAGGGGACGCACAGGGCCGCAGTCTGGCGGCTCTGCTTCGCGTTCCCTGTTTTGCTACGACGCACCAGCGCGGGCATGTGGAAGCCGCGAAGGTGGATAGCGGCGTGGCGGCGGGCGATTTGCTGGCAGTGCACCTTTCCGGTGGCACGACCGAGGTGCTGTCGCTGGTGGATGACTGCCTGACGCTGCTTGGCGGGACGCTTGACCTCCATGCGGGGCAGGTAGTTGACCGCACGGGCGTGGCGCTGGGGCTGCCGTTTCCGGCGGGACCGCATTTGGAGGAGCTGGCGGTGCGCGGCACGGCGAGGGCGCTGCTGCCGGTCGCTATGGCGGATGGCGGGCTGTACTGCCACTTGTCCGGCGCGGAAACGCAGGTGCAGCGCTGGATTTCGCAGGGGACGATGCCCAAGGAGGACATTGCCCGCGAGGTATACGACCTGCTGGCGCGGACAGTTTCGCGCATGGTGACGGCGGCATCCCAGCAGACGGGCATTCGTCAGGTGCTGATTGCGGGCGGTGTTGCGTCCTCGCGGCTCTTTCGGGAGCTGGTGACGCAGCGGACTGCCAAGCGTCAGCCGGATTTGCGCGTGCATTTCGGCCGCCCAGAGTATTCCGGGGACAACGCGGTCGGCGTGGCGCTCATTGGCGCAAGAAAATGGCGCGAACAGCAAACGCTGAAGGAGATTGAATATGGCAGCACAGATACTGGACGGTAAGGCGATTTCAGCGGAGCTTCGCGGGGCAATTGCACAGCGGGTGGCGCGCCTGCGCGAAAAGGGCGTCACACCGGGATTGGCGGTGATTCTCGTCGGCGCAGACCCCGCCAGCCAGATTTATGTGCGCAACAAGAGCGTCGGGTGTGATCAGGTCGGTATCCACTCCGTGACCATCAATCTGCCCGAAACAACAACGCAGGACGAACTGCAGAAGCTGATAGCCCGTCTGAATGCGGACGACACCATCCACGGCATTCTGGTGCAGCTGCCCCTGCCGAAACACCTCGATGAGGCGGCAGCGCTGGCGGTTATCGCGCCGGAAAAGGATGTGGACGGCTTCCACCTGCTCAACGCGGGGCGGATGATGAGCGGACAGCCGGGCGTGGTTGCGTGCACACCCAAGGGCGCAATGGAGATGATTCGCCGTACGGGCATTGACTTGGGCGGCAAGGAAGCGGTCGTCGTCGGGCGGAGCAACATTGTCGGCAAGCCGATGGCGATGCTGCTGCTGCAAGCGAACTGCACCGTCACCATCTGCCACAGCCACACGGTGAACCTCGCCCAGCACACGCGCAATGCGGATATTCTCGTTGCGGCGGTCGGCAAGCCGGGGTTCATCACCAAGCGCATGGTCAAGCCCGGCGCGGTCGTCATTGATGTGGGCATCAACCGCGTGAACGGCAAGGTCGTTGGCGACGTGATGCCTGATGTGGCGGACGTTGCGGGCTACATCACGCCCGTCCCCGGCGGCGTGGGCAAAATGACAATTGTCGAGCTGCTGGAAAACACGGTGGAAGCGGCGGAGAAGCAGACGGCACGTTAAAGTCGATTAAACCTGCGAGTATGTTATCCTTGCTTGTACTCTTATACGATACGCTACCTTAAACTCGACACATTACAAGGGGGACTCAATGTGAAGAAGTTTGTTTCTACTCTGCTGATTGTCTGCTGTTTGCTGTATTACATTCCGGTGCTGGCGGATGAAACGACGATGACAGGCGGCGAACTGCTCGCAATGCACTTCATCAAGGAGTTCTACGCAGAGGACAAGGGCGATGGCGAAGCGTATTTCGTGACGTTCGACGCTGCGAACAAACACTTCATCGTTCGCGGACATTATCCACTGCTGGAATCCTTAATCGCAGACGACCCAGAGAATTACCAGCAGATGGTTGACAAGCTGGAAACGCTCTTTGCTTCCATCGACGACCTCATCAGGGTTTGCCTTGAAGAGCCTGACGCATACTACATGACGCTTTCTTTTGGACTATCAAGGCTTTCGCTCGAATCCTCGACGGGGAAATACCTCTGTTTTAGCTCCAAGGGCGGGACTGTGCATCGTGTAAATGACGAATTTGTCACCACTCCGCAGGTCGCCTTTTATGTCGCCTACGAGGATTCAGACCCGGACGACGTTCACGCCTTGCTCGACTTTTATGCCGAAAAAGGCGCGGAATTTAGCGTGGTTGAGTATCTGCCCGGCGAAGATAAGCAGAACATCGGGTATATCATCAAAATTTCTGGCGAATACTGCGACGCCTTCGAGAAGAATTACGCCGGAAAGTCGCAAAACTTTGTGAACGTCCCGTATGTTTACCTTCAAGATGCGCGGGAAATTGCAAAGCAACTTGACATCGGATTTATTTCCATCTTGTTTTGTAATTTTGATGGCAAGGCGTTCGGACGTTTCGACTTCCGTCATTCTTCGAGTAGCGGCTCGTATTTCGCCATTGACGATTGACCGCGAAAGGAGATTGCCATGAAGAAGATTATTTCCGTCCTGCTCGTCCTTTGCTGCCTTACCCTCTCCATTGCCCCCGCCCTTGCGACCGAGAAAAGCGACCTCACCGACGGTGAAGTGCTTGCCCTGCACTTTATCAATGAGTTCTACCCGGCAGATAAAGGCGATGGCGAAGAGTACCTTGTGACATTCGACACCGAGAACAAGCACTTTATCATCCACGGGCATTACCCGCTGCTGGAATCCCTAATCATCGACCGCCCGGAAGATTACCAAGCTATGGCTGAACAGCTGGAAAAGCTGTTCACGTCCGTCAACAATCTTGTCGAGGACGCTCTCGAAGCGCCCGAAGAATACTACATGACGCTTTCGCTTGGAACGGCGAATTACTCCCTTGAATACCCGGTCTGCGAATACTTGTGCATTAGCACCAAAGGCGGAACGGTGCATCGCGTGAACGACGAATTTGTTTCGACAAACGAAATCAAATTCTACGTTGCAAACGAAAATGCAGATGCTTCCGCTGTTCAGTCAATTCTCGACCTCTTCGCAACAAAGGATGTTTCCGTGCTGGGCATTACTTGCATGGCGTCTCAAAACCCGGACAACAACGGATTCTTTATTGCGCTGTCTGGTGCATACTGCGATAAGTTTGCTGCTGGATATAAGGGTAAAGATGCTGACTGGGTGGAAATTCCAGACCGTTATATCATCGACTGCCGCGAGCTTGCCACAAAGAACAATTTAAAACAGATAAGCTTGACGTTCCTCGATGAACAAGGAAACGCATTTGGCGCAATGCAGTTTTCCGATTCTTACTGGCGCGGATACTACTACGCCATTGATGACTAATAACTCTAAATTCCCATAAAATAGGAAGTGAACGCGCCATGTCGGAATGGGTTCTGGAGGTCAGCGAGGTCAACGAGTACGTCCGGCAGCTGCTGCAAAACGAGCCGGCGCTTCGTAAAGTCCGTTTGCGCGGTGAAATCAGCAACTTCAAGCGCCATTCGTCCGGGCATTGGTACTTTACCCTCAAGGACGAGCGGTGCCGAATCGCAGCGGTCATGTTCCGTCAGAACGCGATGCGCATGTCGATTCGCCCGATGGACGGCATGTCCGTCATCGTCAGCGGGCAGGTCGGGCTGTACAGCGAGGGCGGCAGCTACCAAATTACCTGCGACAGTATGCGTCCGGATGGCATCGGCACGCTGTATCAGCAGTTCGAGGCGCTGAAAAACCGTTTGGCGGCGGAAGGGCTGTTCGACGAGGAGCACAAGCGGCGCTTGCCGTATCGCCCGAAGAAAATCGCAGTCGTCACGTCAGAAACAGGCGCGGTGCTGCACGATATCTGCATGGTGTCGCGGGCGCGCGATCCCGGCGTGCCGCTGGTGCTGGTGCCGGTTCAGGTGCAGGGCGCAGGGGCGGCGGAGAGCATCGCGCAGGGCATTCGGCGCGCGGCGAAAATCCCGGAGGTCGAGGTCGTCATCGTCGGGCGCGGCGGCGGCTCGATGGAGGATTTGTGGGCGTTCAACGAGGAAATTGTGGCGCGCGCGATTTATGACTGCCCGATTCCCGTCATCAGCGCGGTTGGGCATGAAACCGACTTCACGATTGCGGATTTTGTGGCGGACAGGCGCGCCGCTACGCCGTCAAACGCGGCGGAAATGGCGGTACCGGACTTGCGGGAGATTCTCGCGGGGCTGGATGGAATGCGGCAGCACTTGCAGACGGCGCTTTCGCAGCACTTGCAGGAAACGCGCCTGACGCTGATGACGCTGGAAAAGCGGCTGGCGGCGTGCGACCCGAACCAACGCTTGACGGCGCTGGAGAAGCGGCTCGGCGGCGCAAAAATGCGGCTGGAGCATCAAATGTCGCAGCGGATTTCGGCGCTGACCCCGCGATTGGGCATGGCGCGGATTCGGCTGGACGGCGCGGCGGAGCAGAATTTGCAGCGGAAAATGGAGCGGCTGCATCGGCAGAAGCTGCATTTGCAGGCGCTGAACCCGGAGGCGGTGCTGGAGCGCGGCTATGCGCTGGTGCTGGACGGCGGCAGGGTGCTGCCTGACCGGGCGGCGGCGCGGACGCATCCACAGATGACGATTCGTTTCCGGGATGGCGAAATGCGGGTCATGCAGCCCAATAAGGAGGGTGCTTATGGCAGCGAAAAAGAAGCTGACGTTTGAAGAACGGCTTCAACAGGTGGAAGCACTGACTGCGAAGATGGAGAGCGGCGAAATGCCCTTAGAGGAAGCCATGCAGCAGTACGAAGCGGGGCTGAATGCGCTGAACGCCCTCGAAAAGGAGCTGACTGCGGCACAGCAGCGCTTGACGGTACTGCGGCAGCAAAGCGGCGAGGACATCGAGGTGCCGATGGAGGAACAGCAATGAAGACATACGCGGAATACCGCAAGCAGGTCGAAGAGACGCTTTCGGGGCAGCTGCGGTCGCTGGGCGAAATCCCGGATATTCTGCTGAAGGCGATGGAGTATTCGCTGCTGGCGGGCGGCAAGCGGCTTCGCGCGGTGCTGCTGCTGGCATCATGCGAAGCCATCGGCGGTGATACGGGGAAGGCGCTGCCGTTTTCCTGTGCGCTGGAAATGATTCACACATACAGCCTGATTCACGACGACCTGCCCGCCATGGACAACGATGACCTGCGGCGCGGTCAGCTGACGAATCACCGCAAGTTCGGTGAGGACGTGGCGATTCTGGCGGGCGACGGGCTGCTGTCGGCGGCAATGGAGCTGATGGCGCGTCAGTCGGCGCAGCTGGCGAAGGCGGGGGATTGCTCTGGCGTGCTGGCGATGGAAGCGATTGCGCGTCACGCGGGCGTAACGGGCATGGTCGCCGGGCAAACGATGGACGTAACCGGCGAGGGCACGAAGCCGACGGCGGACAAGGTGCGCTACATCCACCTGCACAAAACGGCGGATTTGCTGACTGCCCCCGTGGAGGCGGGCTTGCTGCTGGCGGGCGCGACGCAGGATCAGGTGAAATATGGCTGCGAGTATGGGCAGCACCTCGGCATGGCGTTCCAGATGGTGGACGACCTGCTGGATGTCATCGGTACGGAGGAAGCGCTGGGCAAAAGCATTGGCAAGGACGTTGCGGAAGAGAAGCTGACGTGGATTGCCATTCGCGACATCGAGGGCACACGCGAGGACGCGGCACGGGAAACGGCCTTGGCGGTGGATGCGGCAGCGAAAATCGGCGGAGATATGAAATTTTTGCAAACCCTTGCACAAAGTACCCTGAACAGAGTACAATAAGAGACAGGATTCGTGCGCTTGCGCCGGATTGATTTATCATTCATCAAAAGGGAAGCGGAAATAAATGGAACTACACAACATTCTGGGGCTTTTCAGCAATCAGGTGCTGCTGTGCTGCATCACGGCGTGGTTCGTGGCGCAGGCGCTCAAAATTCCGACGTACTATCTGGTCGAAAAGAAATGGGACTGGCACCGCTTTTTCGGCAGCGGGGGAATGCCGTCGAGCCATACGGCGTTCGTCGTCTCCCTGACGCTGATGATTGGCGCGACGCAGGGCTTCGACAGCGCGATTTTCGCCCTGTCTTTCACGATGGCGGCGATTGTCATGTACGATGCGACGGGTGTCCGCCGCGAGACGGGCAAGCAGGCGGTTGTCATCAACGAAATCGTGCAGAAGATGTTCGTCAATGGCGAGAGCATCACGGATGAGGAACTGAAGGAATTGGTCGGGCACACGCATGTCGAGGTCATCGGCGGCGTGATTGTGGGGCTTCTGACGGCAGGGCTGTTCCTGCTGTTTATGTGATTTGAGGAGGATTTACGCAAATGGATCGTTTTCTGGAGGAATCTGTAAGCAAACACCACCGCGCGGCGGAAGAGGTACTGTACTACGCGTCGTGGGTCGTGATGATTGTGTCTGCGATTCTGGCGTTCATGTACCTGAACGTCATGTTTTACAGCTTCAGCATCTCGATGCTGGTAATGACGCTGGTGTTCACGGGTATTGCGGTGTACATTTTCTTCTTCCATGACCGCCTGCGCACGGAGTACGACTACACGTTCACCAACGGCTCGATGGATTTCGCACAGGTGTTCAACAACCGCAAGCGCAAGGCGCTGGGCAGCCTGAACGTGGCAAAGGTGGATGCGTTCGGCAAGGTTGCCAGCGGCAGTTTCCATCGGCATGTGTCCGCGCCGGGCGTGAAGCAGCTGCGCTGGTTCCTCAATCGCGATGCGGAACTGTACTATTTCGCCTTCTCCAAGGACGGCAAGAAGTCCCTGATTGTGTTTGAGCCGAGCAAAGCCATGGTGGATAACATCCGCCACTATCTGCCCTTCGGCGCGTATCAGGAGAATTGACCGTGAAAACCATCTATCTGGATAACAGCGCGACGACGAAGCCCTCCGCCGCGGTGATTGCCGCGATGACGGACACGCTGGAAAACGGCTGGTACAACCCGTCGGCGCTGTACCGCCCGGCCATGGATGCGGAGAAAGCCGTCGAGAATGCGCGTGAAATCTGCCTGAAAGCGGCAGGCGCGGCGAACCAGCGCATGGTGTTCACCTCTGGCGGCACGGAGGCGGACAATATCGCCATTCTGGGGCATTTGCGCACGAAGCATAAGCCGGGGCGGGTGCTGATGCTGTCCGTGGAGCATCCTGCGGTGCTGAACTGCGCACAGGAAGCCGAACACATGGGGCACAAGGTTGTGCCGATTCCAGTAGATCGCCGCGGCGTGGTGGATCTGCCCGCGCTGGAAGGCTTGCTGGGCGAGGATGTCCACCTGATTACGCTCATGCAGGTCAACAACGAGGTCGGCGCGGTGCAGCCCATTGCGGAAGTCGCCGCGCTGCGCGACCGCCTTGCGCCGAATGCCGCCATTCATGTGGACGGTGTGCAGGGCTTTCTGCGTGTGCCGCTGAATTTCAATGCGCTCAAAATCCAGTCCTACGCCTTTTCCGGGCATAAGATTCATGCCAGCAAGGGCATTGGCGGCTTGATTTTCCGCAAAGACCACAAACTGTCGCCCATCGTCTTCGGCGGCGGGCAGGAGGACAACCTGCGCTCCGGCACGGAAAACGTCCCCGGCATCATCGGACTGGGCGAGGCGGTTCGCACTTATCCGCAGGGCGCGGCGGAGAAGATGATGGCGCTGAAAACCCGCCTGCTGACGAACTTGCAGGAGGCGATTCCCACGGCAAAGCGCAACGGCCCCGCACTGGATGACCCGCTCTGCGCGCCGCATATCTTGAGTGTCAGCCTGTCGCCTGTGCGGAGCCAGACAATGCTGTTCGCGCTGGAAGGCGACGGCATCTATGTCAGTGCAGGCTCGGCGTGCGCGGCGCATAAGCAGAAGGTGTCCGGCGTGCTGACGGCAATGGGCTTGTCCCCGGCGGAAGCGGACTGCACGCTGCGGTTCAGTCTCTGCCCGGACAATACCGAGGCGGAAATGGATGCCGTAGCGCAGCGCGTCAAGAAGCACTATGACCTGCTGAAAGCCTACGTCAGACGATAATATCTACATATTAAGGAGAGAAATTCCTGTGCGCAATTTGCTGCTCGTCCGCTATGGCGAGATTTTCCTGAAGGGGCAGAATCGCCCGCTTTTTATGCGCGCGCTGGTCAAGCGCATCAAGTATGCCGTCAAAGACCTCGGCGCGACGGTGCTGCTGCACGACGGACGCATTCTCGTGTCGGATTTTGACGATTTGGATGAGTGCATCCGCCGCGTGACAAAGGTGTTCGGCGTGCACAGCGTCTGCCCGGCGGTCGAAATGCCCAAAGACGATTTTGACGCCCTCTGCAATCAGGCGGTTGCCATGATGGCGGATTTGTCCGGCACGTTCCGCGTGACGGCGCGCCGCTCGGACAAGAACTACTTCATGGATTCGCCCGCCATCAACATCGAAATGGGACACCGCATCCTGACGGCGAACAAGAACCTGTCTGTGGACGTGAAGAAGCCCCAGCACACCATGAACGTGGAAATCCGCGACATGGCGTACCTGTATGTGAAGGTGATTCCGGCGGTCGGCGGTATGCCCGTCGGCACGAACGGCCGCGCGACGCTGCTGCTGTCCGGCGGCATTGACAGCCCGGTCGCGGGGTGGATGATTGCCAAGCGCGGCGTGCATATCAATGCGGTGCATTTCCACTCTTATCCATACACGTCTGACCGCGCGAAGGAAAAGGTGCTGGATTTGGCGCGCATCCTGTCCGAAAGCTGCTGCGGCATCCGCGTCCACATCGTGCCGTTCACCAAAATCCAGATGGAAATCCACGAAAAGTGCCCCGAAGAGTACACGACGCTCATCATGCGCCGCTTTATGATGCGCATTGCCGAAAAGGTGGCGCGTCAGGAGAACAGCGAGGCGCTGATTACCGGCGAATCGGTCGGGCAGGTCGCTAGCCAGACGATGACGGCGCTCGGTACGACTGATATGGTGGTGGATATGCCTGTTTTCCGCCCGCTGATTGGCTTTGACAAGGAAGAAATTATCGCCGTGAGTGAAAAAATCGGCACATTCGAGACGTCCAGCCTGCCCTACGAGGACTGCTGCACGGTCTTTACGCCGCGCCATCCCGCGACGCACCCGAAGATGGAGAAAATTCTTGAAGGCGAGAGCAAGCTTGATATCGACGGGCTGATTGATGAAGCCATGGCGGGCATCGAAATCGTCTGCTGCTGATTACGGCATCATATTCAGAAACACCGTCAGGGGCAGCCCTGAAATGCCCAGCGCGCCTGTCAACAACGATGAAATCGGATTGATGCCGACGTGCGGCAAGGGCAGCAGATTCCACGCCATCAACAGCACAGTGCCAAACGTCCAGCAGTTCAGCAGCCGCGCGCCCCAAGTGCCGGGGCGATAGCAGCGGCAGAGCAGCAGCGTCAAAACGAAAGCGGGAAGCAAAATCCACATACAAATCTCCTCCTTTGTAAGAAGAGTGTATGCGGAAGCGGAAAAACAATCTTGCCATTTCGTGCCGAACGTGGTATGATAGACATTGGGGATTTTCTGACGAGCCGGAAGGGGCGGAATGGCATGGCGGAGGATTTTGTGGCGCTGATGCAGGCGATTGCGCCGGAGATGGCGGAAGCAATGGCGCGCCGTGCCATGGTGCTGACGGCGATTGCGGAATCAGCCCCGGTTGGGCGGCGGCAATTGGCGCTCCGGCTGAATCTGGCGGAAAGGGAAGTGCGCGCGGACGTGGAAAAGCTCCGCGATGCTGGCCTGATTACGCTGGACAAAGCCGGGATGAATCCGACGCCGAATGCGTCCCGCTGGCTGGAAAGTGCCCGCAGCTTCGCCCGGCAGACGCAGGGCCTGACCGCGCTGGAAACGGCGCTGATGCAGGTTCTCCCGGTGAAAACAGTTTTCGTTGCGCCGGGGGATGCTGATGCGGATGTGCGTGTACTGTCCGACGTGGGGCGGCTGGCGGCGCAGGGCGTGCGGCAATTGCTGCATTCCGGGTCGACGCTGGCAGTCACGGGCGGTTCGACCATCGCGGCGACGGCACACGCCATGCAGAGCAGCGCTCCCATGAACGTCATGGTCGTTCCCGCACAGGGCGGCTTCGGGCGTGAAGTGGAAACGCAGGCGAACACGCTGGCGGCGGAAATCGCCCAGCGGCTCGGCGGACATCATCGGCTGCTGCATCTGCCTGACCACATGGACGAGCAGGCGAAGCAGGAAATGCTGCGTCTGCCCGAAATCCGCGAGACGATGGAGCGCATCCAGCGTGCGGACATTATCCTGCACGGCATCGGCTGCGCGCAGGAGACGATGAGTCGCCTGCCCGTGGAGCAGGTGCGCCTGCTGATGAAGAAGGGCGCGGTCGGGGAGTCCTTCGGCGCGTATTACGACCGGGATGGGCAGTGCCTGCTGAAATCATCCGGCGTGTGCGTCGATTTGGCGCGCCTGACGCCAGACTGCCGCATGATTGCGGTCGCGGCGGGCGCAAAGAAGGCGGAAGCCATCATCTCCGTTCTGCGGCATGATTCGCATACGCTGCTGGTGACGGATGAGGGTGCGGCAAAGCAGATGCTTGCCATCCTCAAAACAAATACGGGTTGTTCGTCAGACACCGAAGCGTGAATGACGTTTCAAATACAAGCAACCAAAAGAGCAATCTTGAAGGAGTGTGCATCAACAATGGCTAAGAAAACGATTGACGACATCAAGGTTTCTGGCAAGAAGGTGCTGGTTCGCTGTGACTTCAACGTCCCCATGAAGGACGGCAAGATCACCAACGACAAGCGCATCGTGGCCGCGCTTCCTACCATCAAGAAGCTGATCGCTGACGGCGGCAAGGTCATCCTGTGCAGCCATCTGGGCAAGCCGAAGAACGGCCCGGAAGAGAAGTTCTCTCTGGCACCCGTGGCGGTTCGCCTGAGCGAACTGCTGGGTCAGCCCGTCGTGTTCGCCAATGACGACACGGTGGTCGGCGAAAACGCCAAGGCTGCTGTGGCGGCGATGAAGGACGGCGACGTCGTGCTGCTGCAGAACACCCGCTTCCGCAAGGAAGAAACCAAGAACGTCGAGGAGTTCTCCAAGGAACTGGCTTCCCTGGCGGACTGCTATGTGGATGACGCGTTCGGCTCCTGCCACCGCGCACACTGCTCCACCGAGGGCGTGACGAAGTTCCTGTCCCCGTGCGTGGCAGGTTATCTGATCGGCAAGGAACTCGCCGTGATGGGCAAGGCGCTGGAAAATGCGGATCGTCCGTTCGTCGCGGTGCTGGGCGGCGCGAAGATTGAGGACAAGCTGAATGTCATCAACAACCTGCTGGAAAAGGTTGATACGCTGATTATCGGCGGTGGCATGGCGTTCACCTTCCTGAAGGCGAAGGGCTATGAAATCGGCAAGTCCCTGCTGGACGAAACCAAGATTGATTACTGCAAGGACATGATGGCGAAGGCTGCGGAAAAGGGCGTTCAGCTCCTGCTGCCGGTTGACACCGTGTGCATCAAGGATTTCCCGAACCCGATTGACGCGCCGGTTGACACCGTGACCGTCGATGCGGACGCCATTCCGGCGGACATGGAAGGCTGCGATATTGGCCCGAAGAGCCGTGAGCTGTTCGCGGCGGCTGTGAAGTCCGCCAAGACGGTTGTGTGGAATGGCCCGATGGGCGTGTTCGAGAACCCGACGCTGGCGGCTGGCACGCTGGCGGTTGCGCAGGCAATGGCGGATTCCGACGCGGTGACCATCATCGGCGGCGGCGACTCTGCGGCGGCTGTGGAGCAGATGGGTCTGGGCGACAAGATGACCCACATCTCCACCGGCGGCGGCGCTTCGCTGGAATACCTCGAAGGCAAGACGCTGCCCGGCGTTGCGTGCCTCGACGAGAAGTAATTTTCATGGGCAAGACCGTCCCTGCCAACCGCAGGGGCGGCTTTGTCCTGCCAAAAATCCTAAACTTTCACGCGGACACAGTATGGAGAAGTCACCAACTGAATCGCGAAAAGGGGTCAAGGGGCAATTGCCCCTTGCAGGGTCAAGGGACAGAGTCCCTTGTGGGGTCTGGGGCAACGCCCCAGTCGTACTTTTAATTATGAGGTGATTGGAATGCGTAAGGCGATTATTGCGGGTAACTGGAAGATGAATAAGACCCCCGCGGAAGCGGCGGCGCTGGTCAATGACTTGAAGCCCCTCGTGAAGGACGCGAGCTGCGACGTGGTCGTGTGCGTCCCGGCGGTGGACATTGCGGCGGTCAAGGCGGCGGCGGAAGGCTCGAATATCCATGTGGGCGCGGAGAACGTGCACTGGGCGGCGTCCGGCGCGTACACCGGCGAACTGTCCGCGGAGATGCTTGTGGCTGCTGGCGTGGAATACGTCATCATCGGCCACAGTGAGCGCCGCCAGTACTTTGGCGAAACCGACCAGACGGTCAACAAGCGCGTGCTGGCGGCTGTTGCGGCGGGTCTGAAAGTCATCCTGTGCGTCGGAGAAATGAAGGACGTGCGTGAAGCAGGCGCGACCGACGGCTTGGTGGATTATCAGACCATCATGGCGCTGAACGGTCTGACCGCCGAACAGGTGGCGGACGTCGTTATCGCTTACGAACCCGTTTGGGCGATTGGCACCGGTCTGACCGCGACCGACGAGCAGGCAAACGAGACCATCGGCGTCATCCGCAAGGCGGTTGCCCGCAAGTATGGTCAGGAATGCGCCGACAAGGTGCGCATCCAGTACGGTGGATCGATGAATCCCAAGAACGTCAAGGGCTTGATGGCGCAGCCCGAAATCGACGGCGGCCTGATTGGCGGCGCGTCCCTGAAGGCGCCCGACTTCTCCCTCGTCGTGAATTACGACAAGTAAGGCAAGTCGTATTGACCATCCGCACGGTCAGTTTTCGCTGACCGTGTTTTTTTTGTGTACTTTGAATAAAAGTGCCGCGTTAAAACATGACTTTTTGCCGCCTTTGTGCTATGATAATTAGGGAATACACGAATGCTATTTCCTGCATTCACCTGCGCCATGTGCTTGCATCTTGGCGCATTCTCATTTGGAAATAGTACAAGGAGTTATCATTATAATGAAGAAAACGTTTTTCCCAGCGCATCTTATCGGCACGGTCAGCGCGCCGGCGTCCAAATCCGAAGCGCATCGGCGCATGATTTGCGCAGGGCTGACCCAAGGTGAAACGATTCTGACCGGCTTTATGGATTCTGCGGACATGGCGGCGACGATGCGCTGTCTCGGTGCGCTTGGAAGCACCTTCAACCGCGACGGCGACACCCTGACCATCAGCGGAATGCAGGGGAAAATTGCGAAAATGCCCGTGATGGACTGTGGCGAAAGCGGATCGACCCTGCGCTTTTTTGTGCCGATTGCGCTAACGGTGGCGGGCGGCACGGTGTTCCGGATGCATGGGCGGCTCGGTTCACGCCCGATGGACGTGTACCGCGACCTGTTTGTGCCGCGCGGGGTGCGTTGGTATATGGGCGTGGGCGCGGATGGCGCGGCGGAACTGACCGTGCGCGGCAAAATGGAGCCGGGCGACTATGTGCTGCCGGGCGACGTGTCCAGCCAGTTTGTGTCGGGGCTGCTGTTTGCGCTGCCGCTGCTGCCGGGCAATTCGACGCTGACGGTGCAGCAGCCGGTGGAAAGTGAGAGCTACATCCGCATGACCATCGAGGCTATTGCCGCCAGCGGCATCGAGGTGCAGGAAAGCAACGCGTTCAGCTGGCGGATTCCCGGTCATCAGCAGTACAAAAGCCACTCGTGCCACTTGAACGGCGATTATTCGCAGGCGGCGGTGCTGTGCTGCGCGGGTGCGCTTGGGCATGATATCACTGTCACGCATCTGTCGCCTGTGACGACGCAGGGCGACCGCGCGATTCTCAGCCACCTGATGGCGTTGGGCGCAACGGTGGAGGAGAGCGACAACCACATCCGCGTGAAGGCGGGCAAGCTGCACGGCGCGACGCTGGACATGCACGACTGCCCGGACATTGCGCCGATTCTGGCGCTGACGGCGCAGCTTGCGGAAGGGGAGTCGCGCCTGACGCACTGCGGGCGGCTGCGCCTGAAGGAGTGCGACCGGCTGGCGGCGACGGTGGAAATCCTAAACCTGCTGGGCGGCGACGCGAAGGCGGACGGGGACGACATTGTGCTGCGCGGCGTGAAGCAGCTGCGCGGCGGCGTGACGCTGCCGAACTACGGCGACCACCGCATGGTCATGCTCGCATCCATTGCGGCGACGAAGTGCGAGCAGCCCATTGAGATGGACGGCATTGAAGCGATTGACAAATCGTGGCCGGAGTACCTGAAAGTTTATCAGATGCTGGGAGGAAAGTGCGAATGAGCAGCGCTTTCGGGCAGTATTTGAAGCTGTCGATTTTTGGCCAGAGTCACGGCGAAGCGCTCGGTGTGACGCTCGATGGCTTTCCAGCAGGTATGACGATTGACATGGAGCAGCTTCTTGCGGAAATGGCGCGCCGTGCGCCGGGGCAGAGCCTGATGACGACCGCACGCAAGGAGCCGGATGCGCCGGAGTTCTTGTCAGGTGTGCTGAACGGGCGGACGACGGGTCAGCCGATTTGCGCCATCATCCGCAACACGAATCAGCGCTCGAAGGACTATGGCGATGGCGTGGATTTGGTGCGTCCGGGTCATGCGGATTACACCGGGCATGTGCGCTACTTCGGCTTTGAGGATTGGCGCGGCGGCGGCAGCTTCTCCGGACGGCTGACGGCGGGAATTGTGCTGGCGGGCGCACTGTGCAGCCAGTATCTGGTGCATCAGGGCGTAAAAATCGCCTGCCACATCCAGCAATTGGGCGACGTGCGGGACGCGTCGTTCCTGGCGGCAGATGCGGCGGCGGACTATGCGTTCCTCAAGGGGATGCACCTGCCCGTGCTGACGGCGGGGCTGAATCAACAGATGGAAGAAACGGTGCTGGCGGCACGGGATAAGCAGGATTCCGTCGGCGGCGTGCTGGAATGCATGGTGACGGGGCTTCCGGCAGGGCTGGGCGCGCCGTTCTTCGATAGCGTCGAGAGTGTCCTGAGCCACTTGCTGTTCGCGATTCCGGCAGTCAAGGGCGTTGAATTTGGTGAGGGCTTCGGCTTTGCATCCATGCGGGGGAGTCAGGCGAACGACCCGTTCCGCATGGAAAACGGCGAAGTTACGACGGAAAGCAATCATTCCGGCGGCATCAACGGCGGCATCACGAACGGAATGCCGGTGATTTTCCGCTGCGCCGTGCGCCCGACCCCCTCCATCAGCCAGAAACAGCGGACAGTGTCCCTGCGCACGGGCGAAAACGCGGACTTGGAGATTCATGGGCGGCATGACCCATGCATTTTGCCGCGCGCCGTGCCGGTGGTGGAGGCAATGGCAGCGATTGGCATAATGGAACTGTGGAAGGAGCGAGCAGCGTGTCTGGACGGGTCGAAGTGATTGCGTTTCCAGGAACGAGCGGAAGTTTCTCCGGCGCGGCGGCACAGGAAGCGTTCCCGAACGGGCGGCGTGCCGGTTTCCCGACCTTCCCGGAGGCAGCGAAGGCGGTCATCGATGGGCTGGCGGATTATGCGCTGCTGCCGGTGGAGAATTCCTTTGCAGGTGCTGTGCTGCCGACGTATTCGCTGCTGGAAAAGCTGCCGCTGCATATTGTCGGGGAGACGATGAAGGCGGTGCGCCACAACCTGTTAGGCGTGCCGGGAGCGACGCTGGCGGGGATTCGGCGGATTGCGAGCCATCCACAGGCGATTGCACAGTGCGACGTGTTCCTGCAGGGAATGAAGGGCGTGCAGATTACGCCATCGGAAAACACGGCGATTTCCGCGCGGGACGTGGCGGCACAGGGCGACCCGTCATATGCGGCGATTGCGAGCGAGGAGGCGGCGCGCAGCTTCGGGCTGATTGTGCTGGCGAAAAACATACAGACCAGCAGCGCCAACACGACGCGCTTCCTGATTCTTTCGCGCACTGAAACGCCGCTGGCAACGCCGAGCAAGGCGACTGTCGTCTTTACGGTCAAGAACGAGGTCGGCGCGCTGGTGCGGGTGCTGGCGTCGTTCGCGGAAAGCGGGCTGAACATGTCGCGCATCGAGAGCCGCCCCATGCCGGAAACGCCGTTCCAGTATTTCTTTTCCGCGGATTTTGAGGGCCGCATGGATGCGGAGCACCTGTCGCGCGCCATGGAAGCAGCCCGCCCGTACACCTGCGAACTGCGGCTCTTAGGCGTCTACCCGAAGGCAATTCCGCCGAAAAGGGAAAATGAAGCGAATAATTCGTGAAAAATTGCAAAAATGGGGTTGACAAAGCCGAAAAAAAGTGCTATTATAATATAGCTGTCAGGAACGGAAACACTTCCAAACAAAGCGCTTTCGGCACAGCGTGTGGGCCCGTAGCTCAGCTGGATAGAGTGTTTGACTACGAATCAAAAGGTCGTGGGTTCGAATCCCGCCGGGCTCACTCATTACAGTGAACCGCTCGCTGCTTCCTGACACGCACATGGGCCCGTAGCTCAGCTGGATAGAGTGTTTGACTACGAATCAAAAGGTCGTGGGTTCGAATCCCGCCGGGCTCATCACAGAGGCACAGCATAAGGCTGTGCCTTTTTGCGTACTGTAATGGCGTACTTCCGCTGTATTCTTTTGCCGCGTACGTTGACGCTGTCCGCTGAAAATGCTACAATAGAAACAAACCATAGGGGAGGAAGCAGCATGAACATCGGGATTCTGGGGGCGGGCAATATCGCCGGGTCGATGGCGCGCACGATTTGCGGGATGGCGGCGCAGGGACGTCCCGTCACGCTGTACGCGGTCGCATCGAGGTCACAGGAGAAGGCGGATGCGTTCGCCAAGGCGTATGGCATCCCGCGCGCGTACGGCAGCTATGCGGCGATGCTAAGCGACCCCTTGGTGGAGTTGGTTTATATCGCCACGCCACACAGTCATCACGCGGAGCAGATTCGCCAGTGCGTTGCGGCGGGAAAGCCGGTGCTGTGCGAAAAATCGTTTACGGCGAACGCGAAGCAGGCGGAAGAAGTCTTGCAGGAAGCGGAAGCGGCGGGGGTGTACGTCGCAGAAGCCATCTGGACGCGCTATATGCCCGCGCGGGGGATGATTGCGGACATCATCGCGTCCGGCGAAATCGGTGAGCCGCGGTTCTTGTCCGCCAATCTGGCGTATGATGTGGAGTACAAGGAGCGTATTAGCCAGCCGGAATTGGCGGGCGGCGCACTGCTGGACGTGGGCGTGTATCCACTGAATTTCGCGTCGATGGTGTTCGGCAACGACATTGTGCGCGTTGAAAGCAGCGTGCAGAAGCTCGGTACGGGCGTCGACCGTACGGAGAACATCACTTATTTCTACCGCGATGGCAAAATGGCGCAGTTGATGGCATCCGTTGCCTTCAATTCTGACCGGCGCGGCATCGTCTATGGCACGAAGGGTTTCCTGACGGTCGATAACGTCAACAATCCGCACGAAATCGCGCTGTACGACAAGAATCAGCGGGAAACACCGCGGGAGGTTCGCACTGTGCCGGCGCAAATTACGGGCTATGAGTATGAGGTGGAGGCGTGTCTGCGCGATATTGCCGCCGGACAGCTCGAACCTGCCGAAATGCCGCACGCAGAGACGCTGGAAATCATGCGGCAGATGGATGCGCTGCGGGCCGCGTGGCAAATCCGCTATCCGTTTGAGGAATCAATAATTGCAAGGGAAGAATAATGTGGAAGAATTGATGATTCGCCGGGCGGTGGATGCCGATATTCCGGCGCTGGACAGGCTGCTGTTTCAGGTGCATCAGGTGCATCACGAGGCGCGTCCGGATTTGTTCAAGGCGGGCGCGAAGAAGTACACCGATGCGCAATTGAGTGCGATTCTGGCGGATAACAAAACGCCTGTGTTTGTGGCGGAGCGCGGCGGCGCGGTTGTGGGCTACGCGTTCTGCATCCACAAGCAGTTCGTGAACGACAACAACATGACGGACATCAAAACGCTCTACATCGACGACCTGTGCGTGGATGAACGGGCGCGCGGCGGGCATATCGGCACGCGCCTGTACGAATATGTGCTGGACTTTGCGCGCCAGCAGGGGTATTACAACGTGACGCTGAACGTGTGGGCGGACAACGTAAACGCGCGCAAGTTCTACGAGAAAATCGGACTGCGTGTACAGAAAATCGGGATGGAAAAGATTCTATAAGAAAAGGGAGCATCCGCGAAAGATGCTCCTTTTTGCTATTCTGATTTTTCTTCCTGCCTCCGTGGCTGATCGCGCATTTCGCTCGGCGTCATGCCGTAATACTTCTTGAACGCGCGGCGGAAGCTGGTCGGGTTGGTGTAGCCGAGGTCGGCATAGAGGACGGTCAGGTTGCAGTCGCCGCTGGTCAGCCGCCGCGCCGCCTCGTTCATGCGCAGGCGCTCCAGATAGACGCTGAAATTCTGCCCGGTTTTCTCCTTGAACATATGGCTCAAGTAGGTGTCACTGATGTTGAAGCGGTCGCCGACTTTACTCAGGCACAGGCTGGGGTCGGTGTAATTCTCCTGCAAATAGCGCTCAACATCGGGAATCGGCGTGGATGGCGACGACACCTTGACGAAGAACTCGCACAGGCACAGCGCGTCATCCTCCAATTGCGCAAACGTCGGCGCCGGGCTGTACAGGCGCTCGTCCAGCTTCTTCAATTTCGCCGCCATCTCCTCCGACTGCGGCGGAAGCACCTGAAAGCGCGCCTTGAACAGCGTGTTCTTCAGGTCGGAAAGCAGCATGTTCAGCAGCGGCAGGGGCAGGCTGCGCTCCTCGACGTTCTCGCGGTGGATGAGGGCGAACATGTCTGTCGTCTGATCCTTGTTGCCGGTGGTGATAAAGTGCAGCAGCTTCGCCGAAATCTCGATGGGGTAGTACCAGCTCTGCGTGTCTTTGCGGATGAAATCGTAGGGGAGGAAGATATGGTGCTTGGCGGTGTAACGGGAGGCGGCGCGCGCCTGCTCGTAGCTTTCCCACAGCCGAGACGGCTGCGTGCAGCGGCTGCCCACGCCCGCGTAGAACCACAACCCGGCATCCGCCAATTCGTCGTGCAGCTGAACCACATGCTGCTGGAGTGTTGAGAAGGAATCTGCGTCGCTATTGGCATATGTGACCAGGACGACAAAACTGCCAAACAACGTCGCATAGTAATACAGCGGATACGCGCCGGACAGGTGCCGTTCCAGCGCTTCCGTGATGGTGTCGTACTCCGCCTTCGGATCGGCAACCTCAGAATCTTGCCGATTCGCGACGCAGAACAGCACATAATGGTGGATATTCCCCTTCAAGCCGAGCGATTCCATCATATATTGGAACTCATCCTGCGACGAGACATGTCCCGACAACAGCTTGCGCAGGTACGATGCATTGATGACCGGGCGCTGTGCGTCGATTTCGCGCTGCAGCTGCGCGTTCGCATCCTCCGCCTCGTCAAGCCGCGTCGTCAGCTGGCGAATCGGCTTCATGGCGCGGCGAATCAGCTGGATGATGACCAGCGCGCCGACCACGAGCGCGGCGAGAAAAATCAGCAGATAGATGCGCAGAAACTGCCCTGTCGCCTGATTGGCCAGACTGTTTGGCAGCTGCAGCAGATACTGCCGCCCGGAAGGGCTTACGCGGCGAAGAATCCGGTATTCGCCTTGAAACGCCGTTTGATTCGCATCGAAGGTGAGGGGAGACAGCGCAACCGCATTGCCGACGCTGAAAAGCGGCGTACCATCGGCAGAAAGCACATACACGGCGGCATCCGCGATATTTTCAGGCAGCAGATATTCCCGGAGCGCACTGCCGTCCAGCTCAAACGCCACGACGACGGGCATCGACGGCAGCTGTGCGCCGCTGATATCCATCAAGACCGCCAACTCGCCGCTTCGCCCGGAAAACTGCCCGTAATCGACAAACGTCGGTTTGGCGGCCGCACTTTCCATTGCCGCAAGCCAATTTTCGTACTCGCTGGCGCGGAAAGAGCGTGTGCGGCGGTAGTACAACTCCGCTGGAACGGACTCACTTGACGTCAGGATATGGTTGGATTCCTTCAAGTACAATGTCGAGCGGATGACGGGCAGGCTGATCAGCCCGTACTGCCGGATGGTCAGGCTCTGCATCATGCGGTAGGCGGCGAGAACGTAGTTTGCATCCGTCTCGTCGTGCATGTTGGACAGGCGCAGGAGCGTTGTGTCCGTGCGCAATTGCAGGGAGTAGTCGCTCATCAATTGCAGCTGGCTTTCCATGCCGCTGGACACGCGCGTGAGGTGGCTGCGCTGCTGCTGCCAGTAGCTGTCGCGGACGCGGCTGTCATAGGTGAAGCCGATGATGACAAGCAGCGCCAGACAGACAAACAGGAACATCGTATAGGAAAGGGCAATCCCAGAGGCGCGTCCAAGGCGCGCGCGAAGGGTCTGCCACGGTTTCTTTCGGGTCAAGAAATTCACCCTCGTCTCTCAAAAATTCGGGAGGCAACCAGATTTTCAACAGAAAGCGCAAAGATACTTTCCATTGTTATTATACCAGAAAACTCGGATTTTTCAAGGGGTTGCGGGGGAAGGGTACAATTTTTGACCCCTTGAATCACCAGAAATGTACCCCGACGGAAAGAATTGTGCCTTGCGCGGAAAGCGCTTTCATGCTATGATGCAATCAACGCAAAGGCAACGGCGGACAACGCCGGGCAAGCCAATGCAAAAAGAAAGGAAGGGTTCCAAGATGAAGAAGCTCCTCGCAATGGCGACCTCTCTGGCGCTGCTGGCTACGAGCGCGATCGTTCCGATGACGGCGGCTGCCGCAGAGGAAAAGGAAGTAACCAAGCCTGAAAAGATTACCATCATGGTTGACACCACGCTGGTCAATCAGGCGAACGGCCGCGACGCTTTTGAAGCGCGCTGGGAAGAACTGACGGGCATCGATCTCGTCATCAACCAGCCTGACCACTCCGCTTACTACGACGTCATGCAGCAGACGATGGCTGACCCCGACCAGTGGCCGGACGTGCTCATCATGTCTTCTACCTATTATTCCGACTTCGCGGCGAACGGCGCACTGTGGGATATGACCGAAGCGTGGGAGAATTCCAACACGAAGAACTCCGGCCGCTTCACCGGCGACAGCGTTATCGAAGGCTTGAAGATTAACGGTCGCCTCTACGGCTTCTCTCCTGCCCGCGGCAACGGCTGCGTCACCTACGTCAAGAAGGCGTGGATGGACAAGGCTGGCATCACCAAGGCGCCTACCAATTGGGAAGAATACGCTGCCATGCTCGACGCCTTCTCTAAGCTGGGCGTGGATGGCAAGACCACTTACGGCACCTCTGCTGCCGGCTTCATCGGCAACGAAGCGCCCTACACCAACTACCTGCCGGAATTCTATCAGGATGCGTACCCGTCTTTCATCCTCAAGGATGGCGTGTATGTTGATGGTTTCACCCAGCCGGAAATGGAAGCTGCGCTGGCACGCCTGAAGGAAGGCTACGACAAGGGCTGGATTGACCCCACCACCCTGACCAACTCCACCAAGGACTGCCGCAATAAGTTCTACGACGAGCAGTTCGGCGTGTTCACCTACTGGGCGGGCACTTGGGCAACCAACCTCAAGACCAACCTTGAAGCGAATGGCCATGACTCTGAACTGATTGCGCTGCCCCCGATTGCGGAAGTCGGCGCGTACTTCGACCGTATCCCGCCGGTCTGGTGCATCACCTCTACCTGCGAGAATCCGGAAGGCGTGTTCGCCTATTTCATCGACACCATGCTCGACGGCGGCGATATGCAGATGCTGTGGACGTATGGCGCGGAAGGCACCCACTGGTCTCGTGCGGCGGAAACCGTGCTGGACAAGACCTATGAAGAGGGCACGTTCCACTTCCTCGAAAACCTCGAAAAGGCTGGCACCCTGTACACCAAGAACCACATCGACCCGATGCTGAGCCTCGCTTCCTTCGCGGAAGGCTACCCGGATCCCAAGTCCGTCAAGGAAGAAGCTCGTGCGGCATCCGAACTGTTCAACGCCAACTCCAAGCTGGCCGCCATCGTGCCGACCACCGAAGAAATGGGCGAATACGGCGCGGAACTGACCCAGAAGAAGAACGAACTGATTGCCAACGTCATCATGGGCAAGCTGACCTATGAGCAGGCGATGGAGCAGTTTGAATCCGAAGGTTACGCTGCGCAGTCTCAGGAAATCGTTGATAGCCTGAACGCGCTGCTGAACAAGTAATCACAACGCATTCCGCCGGGGACGGTTGGCATCCGCTGACCGTCCCCGAGACGGGCTAAGACAATCAGCACATTTTTTACATGGAGGGGGACTACCTGATGCAAGCGCCAGCGCAGATAAAGCATCGCAAGGCACCGCTGAAAACGCGGCTGTGGAACTACAAATGGTTCTATGTGATGTTCCTACCGGTTTTTGTGGCACTCATCGTTTTCCATTACCTGCCGATGTTTGGCATTTCGCTTGCCTTCTTCCGGTATCAACCCAGCAAAATCGCGAACCCGCTTGAGTTCACCGGGTTGGCAAACTTCCAGAAGCTGTTCAGCCGTCCGCAGTTCTGGTCGTCCTTCACCAACACGCTGGAAATCTCCATTATCAAGCTGCTTCTGAACACCTTCATGGCGGTCATCATTTCGCTGCTGCTCAACGAAATGGTCTCCACGAAGATGAAGAAGCTCTCGCAGACCATCATCTACCTGCCGCACTTCATGTCGTGGGTCGTTACCGCCGGCGTCTTCGGGATGCTGTTCGCGCCCACGTCCGCAGGTCTTGTCAATCAGGTGCTCATCAAAATGGGGCTGATTGACAAGGAAATCTACTTCTTGGGTGACAATGACTGGTGGCGTTTCAGCTACTACATCATCAACATTTGGCATGACACCGGCTGGGGGACGATTATCTTCATGGCGACCCTGACCGGCATTGATCCCGGCATCTACGAAGCCGCCTCGATTGACGGCGCCGGCCGCTGGAAGAAGATGCGCTACATCACCCTTCCCGCGCTGGCAAACACCATTGTGACGGTGCTGGTCTTGAATCTGGCGAAAATCATGAACCTCTTCGAGAGTGTGTTCGTGCTGCAGAATGCCGCCGTCTACAAGACCTCGCAGGTGCTGCAAACGTACGTCTATTACCAGACATTCAACAGCGGCGGCAACGTCAACTTCGGTTATACCACCGCAATCGGTCTGTTCCGTTCTCTTGTGGGCATGGCGCTGGTGCTGATTTGCAACCAGGTCAGCAAGAAAATCCGCGGCCGCGGCATTGTGTAAGGAAGGAGGAACGCCATCATGCAAGCAACCGCAAAGGAAGTAAAACTTCCCCCTGTCAAGAAGGGAAAGAAAACCTTTTCTGTTTTCCCGTTTGTCAACGGCCTCTTCTTCCTTCTTTTCTGCCTGTTTATCCTTGTTCCGCTGTGGAAGGTGCTGGTTGACTCGCTTGACCTGACCACCGGCTACGGCATGAAGCTCTGGCCGGAAAACTTCGGCCTTGCGGGCTATCAGTCCGTATTCTCGAACCCTACGCTGCTGCGCCCGCTGATGATTTCCGTCGTCACGACCGTCGCGGGTACGTTCCTCGGTCTGTTCCTCTCCACCGTCGGCGCGTATGTGCTGATTCAGTGGGACATGCCCGGCCGCAACTTCTTCGCCGGCATCATGCTCTTCACGATGATTTTCCAAGGCGGTATGATTCCGACCTACCTCGTCATGAAGAACCTGCACCTGACGAACACGCTGTGGGTCGTCATCCTGATGCCCGCCATCAACATCTATAATTTGGTGCTGATGCGCAACTTCTTCGAGGGCATCCCGACATCCCTGTTCGAGTCCGCGACGCTGGACGGCTGCTCGCCGATTCAGATTTTCTACAAAATCGTCCTGCCGCTGTCCAAGGCGGCGCTGGCGTCCATCGGTCTGATGTTCGCCGTCTCCTACTGGAACGATTACACCAACTACAAGCTCTACATCACCACCGACCAGAGCCTGTACAACTTCCAGATGAAGCTGCGTTCCATCATCATGGGTTCTGACCTGCCTGCTGCCAACGGCGGCGCGGCGGAGAACACCGTCACCAACGCGGCGGTTATCGTGGCGATTCTGCCGTTCATGATTCTCTACCCCTTCCTCCAGAAATACTTCGTCAAGGGCATCAACATTGGCGCCGTGAAGGAGTAATACTATTTCCCAATTCACCTGCGCCATCTGCTTGCGCCTTTTCCGTTCTGGCGTCCGGTCGTTCCATTTAGCGTAGCGCTGCTACGCTGCATTTCACTCCCGTTAGCCAGAGCGAAAAATTCGCAGAGCATCTTGGCGCATTTTCATTTGGAAATAGTATAACACACAACTTCTTAGCCGCACGGGGCAGTTTTGTCCTGCTGCGGCCATTTTTGCTGAAAAGGGTGAATGATATGACCACAATATTCTGGGCGGGCGACTCGACCGTCAAGCAGAATTCCATCGCGACGTACCCGCAGACGGGCATCGGGCAGGTGTTCGACCGCTACGTCAAGCGCTATCAGGTGCAGATTGAGAATTACGCCGAGAACGGGCGCTCGACGAAGCAGTTCATCGACGAAGGGCGCTTGGCGACCATCTACGACCGCATTCACGCGGGGGATTTCCTCTTCGTGCAGTTCGGTCACAACGACGAGAAAGCATCTGACCCTGCGCGCTACACTGATCCGGAGACGGATTTCCCGGCGAACTTGGAGCGGTTCGTCAACGTTGCGCGGAATAAGGGCGCAACGCCCGTGTTCATCACTCCGCTGACGCGCTACGACCGCAACGCCCCCGGCGCGCAGTTCCACCACGACCGCTGGGCGGAAAGTATGCGCCGCACGGCGGAGAAGCTGCATGTGGCGTTGATTGACCTGACCGCCATGTCCGAAAAGCTGGTGGATGAACAGGGCGAAGCGGCGCAGACGGCGTACTACATGAACCTGCCTGCCGGGATTTACCCGCATTTCCCGCTGGGGCAGCACGACAACACGCATTTGCAGCCGGCGGGCGCATTGGCGTTCGGTGGGCTGATTGCCAAGGGCCTGCACGATTTGGGCGGGGCGTATGCGGCACTGCTGTGTGACGAGTACGATCAATGGGAGAAGGAAGCGGCGCAGTTTGGGCAGATTGCAACGTCCGCTGCGGAGGATGTAGAAGCATGAGCGAGATTCTCTGGTGCGCCGACAACGGTGACGGAACGTACCGCAATCCGGTGCTGTACTGCGATTATTCCGACCCGGACGCGATTTGCGTCAATGGCACATACTACCTGACCGCCTCGACGTTCAACTATGTGCCGGGGCTGCCGATTCTTACCAGCCGCGATTTGGTGAACTGGAAGTTACGCAACTATGCCGTCAAGAACATCCCCGAAGCGCGGTATGCCGCGCCGCAGCACGCGCAGGGCATCTGGGCACCCGCCATCCGCTTCCAGAACGGGCGGTTTTATATCTACTACGGGATGCCGGACGAGGGCATCTACATGGTCAGCACGGAAAATCCGCTGGGGGATTGGGACAACCCGGTGCTGGTGAAGCCGGGCAAGGGGCTGATTGACCCCTGCCCCTTCTGGGATGACGACGGGCGCGCTTACATCATCCACGGGTACGCCAAGAGTCGAATCGGGTTCAAGAGCTGGCTGGGGATTTTCCCGATTTCGCCCGACGGCAGAACGGCGCTCGGCGACGACCACTTGCTCTACGACGGCACGAAGAAGCATCCGACGATTGAAGGGCCGAAGGTACACAAGCGCGGCGGCTGGTACTACATCTTTGCGCCCGCGGGCGGCGTTGCGACGGGGTGGCAGGTGTGCCTGCGCAGCCGGAGTATTTTCGGCCCGTATGAGACCCAAGTCGTACTCAAACAGGGCAGCAGCGAGACGAACGGCCCGCATCAGGGCGCGTGGGTCGAGACGCCGGAGGGGGAGCATTGGTTCTTGCACTTCCAGAGCCGTGGGCTGTACGGGCGCGTGACGCACTTGCAGCCGATGACGTGGCAGGCGGACGGCTGGCCGTACATCGGCATCCCGGATGAAACGCCTGTGCCGCCGGATGCAATCGCAGTGGGCGAGGAGTGCGCGGAAGCGGCGCCGATTGCGAACGCGGCGGACTGCGGCATTGCGGTTGAAACGTACCGGAAGCCGAAAGCGCCGGAATGTGAGCCGTCGGGCGAAATCGGGGATGATGATTTCAGCGGCGCACTGGGGCTGCAATGGCAGTTCATGGGCAACTGGCAGCCGGACTTCTACGAGGTCGGCGACGGCAAGCTGCGGCTGTATGCGCGGAAACTGCCCGATGGCGGCGATCGACTCTGGCAGTGCCCGCAGACGCTGACGCAGAAAATCGCATGTCCGGCGTTCTTCGCAACGACGACGCTTGATGCGGCGCATTTGCAGGCGGGCGAACAGGCGGGCGTTGGCTTCGTCGGCGGACAGTACGCTTACACGGCGGTTCGGCGGACGGAAAGAGGCGTATCGCTGGTGTTCGTGACGAGCGAGGGCAAGGAGCACACAGAGTCAGCGATGGAAACCGTGCTGATTCAGGATGCGCCCGTGACTTTTCGCGTGACACTGCTGCCGACATCGAGCAGCACAGCGGTCGTGTCGTTCGAGTACGCGCAGGACGGCGAGTTTCACCCGATTGGTCAGCCATTTGAACCCGCGCGCCACACATGGGTCGGGGCGCGGCTGGCGCTGTTCTGTATGCCGATGAATGGCGACGACGACCACGGCGGCTGGGCGGAGTTCGGTGCAGTGCGCGTGGAAGCCATCGAAACGTTGTGAAAAACCGACTTTCGGTCTGGAAAAACCGGATTCTGGTCGGAAATCGGTAGAAAGCCAAGAAAAAAAGCGCCCGCAGACGCTTTTAATCGTGAATCTTGATGGTCGATTTCCGCCAAATTCCGGTGAAATACAGCACCAACAGAATCGCCGACGCAATCCCGTTTGACACCACGACTGAGTACCAAACGCTCCGCACGCCCAGATGCAGCACCTGCTCACAGAATGCAAGGGTCGCGAAACGCAGCACCCATAGGCGTGTCATATCCACTGCAACGGGCAGAAATGTGTGTCCACTCCCTTGAAACAGACCGCGGGTCGCATCGTGGATGCTGTTTGTCCAGCACCAGAACGCCATGATGGACAGGTAGTCTGCCGCCATCGGGATGACCTCCGCTTCGTCCGTGAAGATGCTGACGATGGCAGAAGCGACCGACGGTCGGGAAAGGACAAATCCACCGAGAAGCAGAAACAGAAGCGCCATTCCCGTGCTCAATTTGTACCCGCGTTCGGCACGGTCAACCTGCTGCGCTCCCATGTTCTGCGCGACAATGGTGCTGACGGCACTGCCGATGCCGGTGGAAGGAAGCGAAATCAGCCCGTTGACCTTGTTGCCGATGCCGTACGCCGCCATGGCCATCTTGCCATACACATTGACGTTGCGCGACATGAGGATGAAGCCGAACTGCATGAAGCTTGACCCCAAGGCAGTCGGAAGCCCGATACGCACGATGTCGCGCAGGCAGGCTGCATCCGGGCGAAGGAAGCGGCGATCGAAACAAATTGCTTCGTCGCGGCGGGTGCAGAGCAGGAAGAACGCGATGCACGCGGGCACCATCTTCGCGAACACGGTTGCCAGCGCGGCACCGGCGGCGTTCCAGTGCAGGACGACCATCAGCAGCGGGTCAAGCACCATGTTGACGGCAATGCCCAGCAGGTTCAGCAGCATCGGGCGGACGGTGTCGCCCTGCGCCTGCCGAATGGACTGGTAAATGTTGACCATGAACAAAAACGGCATATCAAGGACGACGAGACGCATGTACGTTACCGCATGGTCGAAATAATCCGGCGCGGCGCCCATCCATCCGACGATACCCGGCGTCGCGACCGCCATCACCGACGCGCACAGGAGCGAGAAGAGCATCGCGACAGTGAAAATCTGGTTGGCGATTTTCCGCGCCATTTCCGGTTTGCCCGCGCCGATGTACTGGCTGATCATCACCGCGCCCGCGACGGTGACGCCGCTGCCGAAGTTGATGACCGTATTCTGCACGGGGCTGACGAGGTTGATGGCGGCGAGGTAATCGACACTGAGCTGCCCCAGCCAGTAGGTGTCGGTCAGGTTGTACATCGTTTGCAGGAAGCTGTTGACGACGACGGGAATCGCAATGGCGAACACTGCCTTGACCAGCGAGCCGTGCAGGATTAAATCGCGGTTGCCTTTGCTGAGTTTCATGGCGAGGAACCTCCTTCATCGGGAGAATAATCCCATTATAGCGCATTTCCTGCCAAAATGAAAGCGCTATCACAAAAAAATTTCCAAGTGTCTTTTGGAATCGGTTGACACCTATCGAAATTCCCTTTATAATGAAGCGGAAATACCCGCAGAAAGGTGCATGACAATGGATATTCAGCAGTATTTTCAACGCTTTCTGGCAAATTACACACCCTACAAGAAGTATTGGAACTATGAGGATGGCTGCGTGCTGAAGGGGTGCATCGACCTCTACCATGCGACGGGGGATGTGCTGTATCGCGATTTCGTGCTGGATTACGTCTCGGCGTATGTCGCGGCGGACGGCAGCATTCCGAATTATGAGATGCGGCAGTACAACATTGATTCCATCAACAGCGGCAAGGCACTGTTCTTCGCCTTGGAGGAGACGGGCGAGGAGCGCTATCGCAAGGCGATTGAGTTTCACATGCAGCGGCTTCGGGAGCATCCGCGCTGCCAGTGCGGCAATTTCTGGCATAAGCAGCTGTATCCGAATCAGATTTGGCTTGACGGGCTGTACATGGCGCAGCCGTTCTACATGGCGTACGAGGCGAAGTTCGACGGCATGGCGCATGTGGCGGATATTACCCGGCAGTTTCAGAACGTGCGCAAGTACCTCTACAACCCGGAGAAGGGGCTGAACTACCATGCCTACGACGAAGCGCGCGTGCAGTTCTGGGCGGACAAGGAAACCGGCTGCTCAAAGAACTTCTGGCTGCGCTCGACAGGCTGGTACTTGATGGCGCTGGTGGACTGCATTGCGCTGTGCTCGGAGCAGCTCTATGAGCATTACCGCGCACTGGTGGACATCTTCCGCGAGAGCATCCGGGGCGTGCTGGCATACCGCGCGGAGGATGGGCTGTTCTATCAGGTGATTGATCATCCGGAGGCAGAGGGAAACTACACCGAAACTTCCGGTTCCGCGATGATTGCGTACAGCCTGCTCAAGGGCGTGCGCATCGGTGTGCTGGACGCGGAGAAGTATCTGCCGATTGCGCTGGATGTGTTCGAGAAGCTGGCAGCAAACAAGCTGCGTGCGGAGGAGGACGGCGTCGTCCGCCTGACTGATATCTGCTGGGTGGCAGGGCTTGGTCCGGACAAGAATCCGCAGCGTGACGGCTCGGTGGCGTACTATCTGTCCGAGCCGAAAAAGTCCGACGACAGCAAGGGCGTCGGGCCGTTCATCATGGCGTACAGCGAATACCTGCGGGCGAAGCAGGCGTAAGGAGCGGAAAAATGGAAATCAGCAAGCTGTTTGTGCAGGCGCGCAGTGCCACGGTGCAGATTGCGGACGGCGGTCTGTACCACACGAAGGCGGTCTATCAGCTGTTCCTGAACGGACAGGCGGCGGGTACGGCGGACACGGCTGTGACGTCGCTGTATGATTTGCAGCCGGAGACAGAATATTTGCTGTCCGTCCGCTTGGGGGCGGAGGAAGTCGGGCAATGCGCGTTTCGCACAGCGCGGGAGAGCTACACGCTGAACGTACGGCAGTTCGGCGCGGTCGGCGACGGCGTGCATGACGATACGGCGGCGATTCAGGCGGCGATTCTGCATTGCCCGGCGGATGGGCGCGTGCTGATTCCGGCGGGGCGTTATCATGTGCTGCCGCTGATGCTGAAAAGCCATGTGCGCATCGAGCTTCGGCGCGGCGCGACGCTGCTGCTGGAAACCGACCGCAGCAAATTCCCGATTCTGCCGGGGATGATTCTGTCCACCGACGAAACGGACGATTTGAATCTCGGTTCATGGGAGGGCAACCCGCTGGACATGTACGCCGCGTTTATCAACGGGATGGATGTCGAGGACGTTGTGCTGTACGGCGAAGGTGTGCTGGACGGGCAGGGTGACAAGAGCGACTGGTGGCAGAACTGCAAGGTGCGGCGCGGGGCGTGGCGACCGCGGATGCTCTTCCTCAATCACTGCAAGAACGTGACCGTGCAGGGCGTGACGTTCCAAAATTCGCCGTCGTGGAACTTGCAGCCGTATTTCTCTAAGGATTTGTGCTTCCTGAACATCCGCGTCAACGCCCCGGCGAACAGCCCGAATACCGACGGCTTCGACCCGGAAAGCTGCGATGGCATCCTGCTCGCGGGCGCGCATTTCTCCTTGGGGGATGACTGCATTGCACTCAAATCTGGCAAGCTGTACATGGGGCAGCGCTACAAAACGCCCTGCCAGCACATCGAAATCAGCCACTGCCTGATGGAAAACGGGCATGGCGGCATGACCTGCGGCAGCGAAATGGCGGGCGGCATCGCGCATGTGCGCCTGCATGACTGCCTGATGCGCAACACCGACCGCGGCCTGCGCGTCAAGACCCGGCGCGGGCGCGGACAGCAGGGCGTGATTGACGACATTGTATTTGAAAATGTGCGCATGGAGCACGTCGGCACGCCGTATGTGGTCAACTGCATGTACTTCTGCGACCCGGACGGCAAGAGCGAGTACGTCCAGAGCCGCGAGAAGCAGCCGGTGGACGAACGTACGCCGCGCATCGGGACGGTTGCGTTCCGTCATGTAACGGCGACGGACGTGACCTGCGCGGGCTACTTCCTTGGTCTGCCGGAGCGGCCGATTGAAGCGGTTGTGATGGAGGACGTGCACATCTCCTGCGACAAGAATGCCAAACCCATGCAGCCCGCAATGGCGCAGGGTGTGCCGTATCTTGCGCGCAAGGGGCTGACGGCCATCAACGTGGCGAAAATCGTGCTGAAAGATGTGACCATTACCGGGCAGGACGGCGCGAAGCTGGAATGCGACGGCGTTGGCGAAGTAGAAAAATAATACTATTGCCAAATTCACCTGCGCCATCTGCTTGCGCCTTTTCCGCTCTGTCGTCCGGTCGTTCCATTTAGCGTAGCGCTGCTACGCTGCATTCCACTCCCGTTAGCCAGAGCGAAAAATTCGCGGCGCATCTTGGCGCATTTTCTTTGGCAATAGTATAAACATCAGCGGACGGAAGCAGCGGCTTTCGTCCGTTTTTGCGTTCGATTTTTCACAATTTTTATCGCGGGGGATTCACAGCAGAGTATCTATATGATATAATAGGAAAGGATTCTATGAAAATGGGGGATTGTTTTCATGAATACGCCGATTCGCAAGACGAAAATCGTCTGCACGATGGGCCCGAACCTGTTTGAGAAGCACCTGATTGCGCCGCTGATGAAAGCGGGCATGAATGTCGCACGCTTCAATTTTTCGCACGGCACTTATGAAACGCATCAGCATTATTACGATGAAGTCTGCCGCATCCGCGATGAACTGGGGCTGCCGGTCGCCACGATGCTGGATACCAAGGGCCCGGAAATTCGCGTGCGTTCGTTCAAAAATGGGCGCGTCACGCTGCAAAACGGCCAGCTGTTCACCCTCACGACTGACGAGGTGGAGGGCGACGAAGAGCGCGTGTCCATCACCTACAAGGAATTGCCGCAGGACATTGCTGTTGGCAGCAGCATTCTGATTGACGACGGCTTGATTGGAATGCAGGTGGAACGCATCGATGGGGCGGACATCGTCTGCCGTGTGCTCAACGGCGGCGTGGTGAGCAACAACAAGGGCGTCAACATTCCGAATGCGCACCTGTCGATGCCCTTCATCAGCGAAAAAGACCATCAGGATATTCTCTTTGCCATCAAGAATGGTTATGATTTCATTGCGGCTTCGTTCACGCGCTGCGCGGACGATATTATGCAGATTCGTCACATCCTGCAGGAGAATAACTGCCATACCATCAACATTATTGCCAAAATTGAGAACATGGAGGGCGTGGAGAACATTGACGAGATTCTCCGCGTGGTGGACGGCGTGATGGTGGCGCGCGGCGATTTGGGCGTAGAAGTGCCGCTGGAGGACGTCCCGAGCCTGCAGAAGAAGCTGATTCAGCGCGGCATTGCGGCGGGCAAGCCTGTTATCACCGCGACGCAGATGCTGGATTCGATGATTAAGAACCCGCGTCCAACCCGCGCCGAAGCGACCGATGTTGCCAACGCGATTTACGACGGCACGAGCGCCATCATGCTCTCCGGCGAATCGGCTGTTGGTGCGTATCCGGTGGAGGCAGTGGAAACGATGGTGCGCATCGCCCTGCGCGCGGAAGCCGATATGGACTACATCCGCCGCTTCTCCCGCGACACGTCCGCTTCGACTGACGTCACGAATGCTATCAGCCACGCGACGGTCACTTCCGCGCACGACCTCAACGCCAGTGCGATTATCACCGTCACCAAGTCCGGCTCGACGGCGCGAATCCTCAGCCGCTACCGCCCCGCGTGCGTCATTGTCGGCTGCACGACGGAAAAGCACGTCTGGCGCCAGCTTGCGCTTTCGTGGGGCACAGTGCCGCTGATGATTGCCGAGGAAAGCAACACCGACGACCTGTTTGAACACGCAGTGGATGCTGCCGTGCAGAACGGGCTGGTGCATGATGGCGAACTGGTTGTGCTGACGGCGGGCGTTCCGCTGGGCATTTCCGGCACGACAAACCTGATGAAGGTGCATGTCGTCGGGCATTTGCTGTCGCGCGGGCAAGGGCTGCATGGCGGCAAGGTGGTTGCACCGCTGTGTGTCATCCGCAATCTGGAAAAGGACGCGAAAGACTTCAACACCGGCGACGTGATTGTCTGCCATCAGACGACGCGAGAGATGTTCTCCATGCTGCGCAAATCCTCCGCGATTGTGCTGGAGGACGACAACCCGGAGGGACACGGCGCGATTGCGGGCATGTCGCTGGACATTCCGGTCATCATCGGCGCGAAGAACGCCACGAATATCTTAAAATCCGGCGCGGTCGTGACTGTGGACGGCGAAAAGGGCACGGTGAGCGCCAATTGACGCACGTTCTGACGATTGACGGGCGACAGTTCTCGGACGGGAAAGCCGTCCACCGGATGCTGAAAACGCTGCTCCGTCTGCCGGACTACTACGGCGGCAATGCGGACGCCCTTCGAGATGTGCTGGACGAACGCGGCGAACGCATCGACCTGCGCCTGCTGTCACTGGGCGGGGAGGATACGGCGAAAACGCTGCGAAAAGTGGCACGCGTGGTGCAAGATCTCGGCGGCATGGTGATTTGGGCGGACGAAAAGCAAGAAAGGAACTGAAATTCAATGCGCTGTTCCTGCAAGGAATGCGGCACCTACATGATTCAGGCAGAAAGCGACCATCTGGGCTGCGTCTGCCCGGACTGCGGCTATCGCTGCAACGACTGTCTCGGCACGAACACCGTCGTTGGACGGGAAAGCCTGAAAGCGCTGGCGTTTGACCCGCGCTTTGACCCGGATACGATTTTCCGGGAAGCCTTCTTGAATCAGGAAGAGGACGAAGAAGAATAATACTATTTCTTGCATTCTCATTTGGAAATAGTATACCAGAAGGGAGAAACGCACGATGAATGAGATTATCAAAGCCATGGAAGAGCGCCGGAGCATCCGTAAATTTCAGCCGACGATGCCCACCAAGGACGACTTGGCACAGATTGTGGAAGCCGGGCTGTATGCGGCCAGCGGTATGGGCAGGCAGTCCGCTATCATCGTGGCGGTGACGAACAAGGAACTGCGTGACCAGTTGGCGAAAACGAATGCGGAAATCATGAGCAAGCCGGATTTCGACCCCTTCTACGGCGCACCGGCGATTCTGATTGTGCTGGCGGACAAATCCTGCCGCACCGCCATCTACGATGGCAGCCTCGTCATGGGCAACCTGATGCTGGCGGCGCATTCGCTGGGGCTGGGCAGCATTTGGATTCATCGCGCGAAGGAAGAATTCGAGCGGCCCGAATATCAGCAGCTGCTGAAAAAGCTGGGTATCGAGGGCGAATGGGAAGGCATCGGGCACTGCGCAGTTGGCTACATCGACGGCGAAGCACCGAAAGCGGCGAAGCGCAAGGACAACCGCGTGTTCTGGATTGAGTAATCGAACCCAATAAAAAGCATCCCGGCGAGTGAAAATGCTCGTCGGGATGTTTGCGTATTACAGCGTCACGCCCGTTTTGAAGATGGCGAGGTCGTGGAAGCCATTGCGCTCCGAGCAGACCAGCCGCCCGGATGCCGTCGCCAGCACGTCCTCCATCAGCGCCTGTGAAAGCTCCGGCAGCGTCTTGCCGTCTGTCAGCAGCTGACCGGCATTGAAGTCAATCCAGCCGTGCTTCTTCGTGGCGAGAGGCGTGTTTGTGGCGATTTTCAGCGTCGGCACAGGACACGCGAATGGCGTGCCGCGCCCCGTGGAGAACAGCACAATCTGTGCGCCCGCCGAAGCCAGCGCCGTCGCCGCCACAAGATCGTTGCCGGGGGCGGACAGCAGGTTTAAGCCGAGCGTGTGGACGCGCTCGCCATACGCCAGCACGTCGCGCACGGGGGAGAAACCGCTCTTCTGCGTGCAGCCCAGCGCCTTGTCTTCCAGCGTGGAAATGCCGCCCGCCTTGTTGCCGGGGGACGGATTCTCGTAAATCGTCTGGTGATGCTCCTCAAAATAGCGCTTGAAGTCGTTAATCAGCCGAACCGTCTTGTCGAACAGCTCCGGCGTGTTGCAGCGATCCATCAGGATGGTTTCCGCGCCGAACATCTCCGGCACTTCGGTCAGAATCGTCGTGCCGCCCATGCCGCACAGCAGGTCGGAGAAGCCGCCGATGACCGGGTTCGCCGTGATGCCGGAGAAGCCGTCCGAACCGCCGCACTTGAGGCCAATCACAAGTTTGCTGGCAGGGCAGGGGACACGCTGCTCATCCCGCATGTTGTCCGCAAGCTCGCGCAGCAGCTTCATCGCTTCGGCAAACTCGTCTTCCACCTGCTGGCAGACGAGAAAGCGCACGCGCGACTTGTCGTAGTCGCCCATGTGCTCCTCGATGATGGCGGCGCTGGAATTTTCGCAGCCCAGCCCCAGCACCAGCACGCCGCCGACGTTGGGGTGCGTCGCTAAATCTGCCAGAATCGTGCGCGTATTCTCCTGATCATCGCCCATCTGCGAGCAGCCATAGGGGTGCGGGAAGGCACAGACACACTCCACGCCGCCGCCGACAAGCTCCTGCGCCGCGCGCTCCAGCTGGCGGGCAATGTCGTTGACGCAGCCGACGGTGGGCAGAATCCACAACTCATTGCGCACGCCGACGCGCCCGTCTTTGCGCGGATAGCCCATGAACGTCGCCGTCGGAATTTCTGGAATCGTCGGGTACGTCGGGTGATATTCATACGTCAGCTCGCCGGACAAGCCGGTGTGCAGATTGTGGACATGCACATGCGCGCCGACGGGAATGTCCTCCTTCGCGTAACCGATGGGGAAGCCATACTTGATGACCTTTTCGCCCGCCTTGATGGGGAAAAGCGCCACCTTGTGCCCGGCGGGAACGTCCGTGTCCGTGGTGAGCGCAATGCCATCCAACGTTACAGTCTGCCCGGAGGACAGGGCGGTCAGCGCGACCGCCACATTGTCCTGCGGGGTGATGCGAAGCAGTTCAGCCATTTTTCACACTCCGAACTTCTCGTTCATGACCGTGCGCATCCCCTTGTCGAGGATTTCGCGCAGGGAAGCGCCGACGGACTCCACCAGACCCGGCACTTTGCACAGCTCAGCGCCAAAAAACGCTTCATTGGAGAGGAATTCCTTCGCCTGTTCTTCGGGGGATTCGCTGGAAGTCTCGGCGAAGAAGTTCAGCACGGCAGCGTCATCCTGCAGGTAGTAGGGCTGACCGTTGCGCTGGCATTCCAGACGGCCGTCGCCGGTCAGCTTGCCGCCGCGGTACAGGCTCATCAGGCTCGCCAGAGAGAACGTCAGGTGCGCGGGCAGCTTGCCGGTCTTCTCCACATAGCCCAGCAGGGAAGGCATGCAGCGCGCGCGCCACTTCGACACGCTGTTCAGGCAGATGGAGAGCAGCGCGTGCTTGATGAAGGGATTGCGGAAGCGCCCCGTGACCGCCTCGGCGAATGCCATCAAATCCGCCTTGGGCAGGGACAGCGTCGGGATGACCTCGTCGTAGAGCGTCTTCTGCATGAAGGTGGCAATCATCGGGTCGTTCATCGCGTCCAGCACGATGTCATAGCCGCACTGGAAGGCAGCAGGGACGAAAGACGTGTGCGCGCCGTTGAGGATTCGCACCTTGCGCTGCTTGTAAGGCTTCTGATTATCAGTATAGATGACGGGCAGCCCGCACTGCGGCAGGGGCAGTTCGTCGGAAAGGTCGCGGGGGGATTCGATGACCCACAGACCGAAGGGTTCAGCGGTGTCCAGCAGGTTGTCCTGATAGCCGAGCTTCTCCCAAATTGCCTGATCCTCGCCGCGCGGATAGCCGGTCACGATGCGGTCAACAAGCGTGGAGGTGAACACGCACGCCGTCTCCAGCCACTGCTCGAACTTCTCGCCCAGCGCCCACTGCTTTGCCAGCGCCTTGACGCACTTTTTCAGCATGATGCCGTTGTCGTCGATCAGCTCGACCGGCAGGATGATGAGTCCCTTGTCCTGCGCATAGTCGAATGCTTCGGCGCGCTCGAAGAGAAACTTCGTCAGCTTGCCGGGGTAGGACTTGGGCGGGCAGAGGGAGAACTCGTCCGTCTCGTCCAGCACGATGCCGGCTTCGGTCGTGTTGCTGACGATGAAGCGCAGTGACGGCAGCTTAGCGTAATCGGCATAGCGGGCATAGTCCGCATACGCATCCACAGCGTCGGACACGGACGTGACCACGCGCGTCTGCTCCACCGCCTGACCGTCCACCAGACCGCGCAGCATGACCGTGTAGCGGTAATCCTGTTCCTTGAACGCCGGGAACAGCGTACCCATCTGAATCGGCTTCACCAGCGCGACAGAGCCGTTGAAGTCGCTCTTCTCGTTGGCAATATCAATCATGTAATCCACAAAGGCGCGCAGGAAGTTGCCTTCACCGAACTGCAGCACCTTGACCGGGCGGACAGGCGCGGGCGCCATCGCAGCATTCAAACGTTCCATTTCGATGTCCCTCCATCTATTCATCAGGCAAATCAGCAGGCATGTAAGCGATTACAACACGCCTGCATTTATTCTACTCTCTTTTCGCGCTTCCGTCAATGGTTCCGCTGATATTTCCTGCAATTTATGCAATCTGGGAAAAAGTACGCCGGATTTCCTGTGAATGTCGGCACGAAAACGCGAAAATGAGGCTTGCAAAAGGGGAAAAAAGCGTGTATAATGTGGATTGACGCGGAGAATGGAAGTGTTTACACACCGCGAATGGAAGGGGGAATGCCGCGAGTGAACATCTATGATATTTCCCGTCACGCAGGCGTGTCCATCGCAACCGTATCCCGCGTATTGAACAACAGCCCCCATGTGTCGGAGGAGACGCGCCGGAAGGTGATGAAGGTCATTGACGGCTGCGGCTATGTACCCAATGCCTTTGCGCGCGGTCTGGGATTGAACACGATGAAGACCATCGGGCTGCTCTGCCCGGATGCGGCTGACCCATATCTGGCGCGCGCGCTGGCTTGCCTGGAGCATGCCTTCCGCCAGAAGCACTACGACTGTCTGCTCTCCTGCACGAACCGCGATCTCGCGGCACGCCGGCAGGGCGTCGAGCTGCTGACCAGCCGCCATGTGGACGGCATGGTGCTCATGGGCTCGACGTTCATCGAGGAAAACTCGGAGGATAACGCCTATATCCGCCAAGCAGCGACGAATGTGCCGGTTGTGCTACTCAATGGCTCGTTCCAGTGCCCGAACGTGTTCTGCGTCCTGTGCGATGACGAGCGCGCGATGAAGGAAGCTATGAACCAGCTGCTGGACAGCGGATGCAAGCGCGTGTTGTACCTGTACCACTCCAGCAACAACTCCGGGCAGCGCAAGCTCGCCGGATGCCGGGATGCGCTGGCGGCGCACAATTTGCCGGTGGACGAGACGCTGATGCGCCGCTTCGACGCGGACAAATTCAGCATTCACGCCGTGCGCGACTGTCTGATGGAACTGGAACGCGACGGCTTGCAGTTCGACGCGGTGCTTGCGAGCGAGGATGTGCTGGCGGTTGGCGCGATGAAGTACGCGCAGGCGGTCGGGCGGCGCGTGCCGGAGAACCTGTCCGTCGTCGGCTACAACAACTCGAACCTCTGCCTGTGTACCGAGCCGGAGCTGACGAGCGTGGACAACCGTCTGCCTGCTATCTGCGAGCGCATTGTCGAAACGATGCTGGGCGTGCTGGAGGGGCGCGAGATGCCGGAAAAAACCGTCTTTACGGCGGAAATCATCCAACGAGGCTCAACACGGGCGGCACAAGACAAATAAGCTTTTCCCCGCATGGTGCGGTTTCATATAGTAGCAATTTTTGAAAGGAGTTCATGACGTATGACCACCTTCATGGATAAGGATTTCCTGCTGAACACCGAGACGGCGCGCAAGCTCTACCACGACTATGCCGCGTCCTGCCCCATCATCGACTACCACTGCCACATCAGCCCCAAGGAAATTTGGGAAGACCAGCGCTTCGAGAACATCACGAAGGTCTGGCTGGGCGGCGACCACTACAAGTGGCGCCTGATGCGCTGCGCGGGCGTGGATGAATACTACATCACCGGCGGCGCGAGCGACTACGAGAAGTTCTGCAAGTGGGCGGAGGTTGTCGGCAAGGCAATTGGCAATCCGCTGTACCACTGGACGCATCTGGAACTGCAGCGCTTCTTCGGCTATCACGGTACGCTGAGCGCCAAGACTGCTGACGAAGTGTGGAACCTCGCCAACGAGACGCTGCAAAAGCCCGGCTACACCACGCGCGGCCTGATTGCCATGAGCAATGTCGAAACCATCTGCACCACCGACGACCCGGTAGATACGCTGGAGTATCACCAGAAGCTGCTGGCGGACAAGTCCTTCAAGACGAACGTGCTGCCCGCATGGCGTCCTGACAAGGCGGTCAACATCGAGAAGCCGGATTTCATGGCGTACATCGCCAAGCTGGAAAAGGCGGCGGAGATGGAAATCCACACCTTCGCGGACTTGAAGGCGGCGCTGGAAAAGCGCATGGCGTACTTCCACGAGAACAACTGCCGTCTGTCTGACCACGGCCTGAATTATGTGGTCTATGAGCCGGCGGATGATGCCGCGATTGAAGCCATCTTCGCCAAGAAGGCGGCAGGCGAGACGCTGACGGACACCGAGGTCGCGCAGTTCAAGACCGCGATGCTGCTCTTCTGCGCCGCGCAGTATAAGAAGCTGAACTGGACGATGCAGCTGCACTACGGCTGCCGCCGCGACAACAACCGCGTGATGTTCGAGAAGCTCGGCCCGGACACTGGCTACGATACCATCAACAACTATACGCCCGTTGACCAGATGGCAGCGTTCCTTGGTGCAGTCGAGTCGGTGTCGGGGCTGCCCCGCACGATCCTCTACTCCCTGAATCCGGCGGACGATCAGGCGATTGACACGCTGTGCGGCTGCTTCCAGTCGTCCGAAGCGGTCAGCAAGATGCAGCACGGCTCTGCGTGGTGGTTCAACGACCATTTCACCGGCATGACCAACCAGCTGACGAGCCTTGCGAATCTTGGCTATCTGGCGGGCTTTGTCGGCATGCTGACCGACAGCCGCTCCTTCCTGTCCTATCCGCGCCACGAGTATTTCCGCCGCATCCTGTGCCGTCTGCTGGGCGAATGGGTGGAGGATGGCCGCTTCCCGCAGGATTATGACATCCTTGGCGAAATCGTCCGCGGCATCTCCTGCGACAACGCGCGCAAGTATTTCGCGTTCCCGACGAAGTAAGGGGAGCAATGTCATTTCGGCATGACATTGCATGATTGCGCAGGGAGTTTCGCCTCTGCGGAGGCGACCAAAGGGCAATGAAAACAGACGAAGTCTGCGATCGCCCTTTGGAAACCTTCGGGTTGCGTACTCTCATACTTTTGGGGTATTGTTGCAGAACTGACCTCATCCGACTTCGCCGCAGCGACGGATGAGGTCGGATTAACACGCGAGACCAGTTGGGGAGTGTCGCCAACTCAATCGCGCGAAAGGGTCAAGGGAGGAACTCCCTTGCAGGGTCAAGGGACAGCGTCCCTTGTGGGGTCTGGGGCAACGCCCCAGCGCCTCTCATTAGCCGGACAGTTCAAAAGACTGCCCGGTTTTTTGAATGGTACGAAAGAAATGCGGCGGATGGTTGCACTTTTGCACGATTTGACGTATAATAAATGCATTCCGGGAGACTGGAAAATGTACCTTTCAAAGGAGAATACGCTATGTACCGCAAAAATGCGTGGGAAAACCTCGCGGAGGACGAAAAGGAACAGCTTTCCGCCTTCGCAAAGGATTATATGGCATTCCTGAACAACGGCAAGACCGAGCGTGAGTGCGTCGCGGAGGGCGTGCGTCAGGCGGAAGCAAAGGGCTTCAAGAACCTGATGGACGTCGTCAAGAACGGTGAAACGCTCAAGGCGGGCGACCGCGTTTATCGTGCGTGGATGAATAAGGATATCATGCTCTTCATCATCGGTGAGAAGCCGATGGAGTGCGGCATGAACATTCTGGGCGCGCACATCGACTCGCCCCGCATTGACATCAAGCAGAATCCGCTGTATGAGGATGAGCACCTTGCGTACCTCGACACGCACTACTACGGCGGCATCAAGAAGTACCAGTGGGTGGCGCTGCCGCTGGCGCTCCACGGCGTTGTTGTCAAGAAGGACGGCACGACCGTCACGCTGAATATCGGTGATAAGCCCGGCGACCCTGTCTTCTACATCTCTGACCTGCTGATTCACCTTGCCGCTGATCAGATGGGCAAGACCGCCGCAAAGGTGATTGAAGGCGACAGCCTGAACATCATCATCGGCAGCGAACCGAAGAAGGATACCGACAAAGACCCGGTCAAGACCGCGATTTTGGACATTTTGAAGGAGCAGTACAGCATCGACGAAGAAGATTTCATTTCCGCCGAACTGGAAGCTGTTCCTGCGGGCCATGCGCGCGACTTGGGCTTCGACCGCAGCATGATTATGGGTTATGGCCACGACGACCGCGTGTGCGCGTATCCGTCGATGGCGGCTGTGCTGAATTATGAAGGCACGCCGGAATACACCCTCGCGGCGGTGCTGACCGACAAGGAAGAAATTGGCAGCGTCGGCGCAACGGGCATGGGCGCTATGTACTTTGAGAACACGATGGCAGAACTGATTGCCTGTGTGACGGGCGAGGACAAGCCGCTGACCCTGCGCCGCTGCCTTCAGAACAGCCGTATGCTCTCCAGCGACGTGAGCGCGGGCTTTGACCCGAACTTTGCGGGCGTGTTCGAGAAGCGCAACGCGTCCATCGTTGGCAATGGCGTGACGTTCAACAAGTTCACCGGCAGCCGCGGCAAGTCTGGCTCGAATGACGCCAACGCGGAGTTTGTTGCGCAGGTGCGCCGCATCTGCGACGAAGCGAACGTGTGCTGGCAGACGGCGGAGCTGGGCAAGGTGGATGTCGGCGGCGGCGGAACGATTGCCTACATCTGCGCCAAGTACGGCATGAACGTCATCGACTGCGGCATCCCGGTGCTGAGTATGCACGCGCCGTGGGAGGTCATCAGCAAGGTTGACCTGTGGGAAGAATACAAGTGCTACTGCGCGTTCCTGAAGGGCGCACGGGAGTTCTAATTATATCAAAAAGGGCGGTTCGGAAGCAAAACACCGAATCGCCCTTTTGCGTACCGTTTTCCTCAATCAGCACGCGGAAGAAGCCTAAAAGTGCGCTCAACTCAATCGCGAAAAGGGAGTCCAGAGGGTCGAAGACCCTTTG
>OCQB01000450.1_pt1 | contig 45956 bp, 40 predicted proteins | sample 1538631 | NCBI WGS metagenome assembly OCQB01 (sample SAMN04571713, study PRJEB22368) | human gut metagenome | biome: human gut; material: stool | host: Homo sapiens | place: Luxembourg | collected 2012-10-19
ACGGTAGGCGTACTTACACAGTATCAGCCACTTAGGTTAAATGATCATATTGGTATTGGTATGCCATGGGATCTCGACCGCAATATCGGAGGTGTTACAGTTCTCCCGCCTTACGAAAAAAGTGAGAACACGGAATGGTACACAGGTACGGCTAATGCTATTTTCCAGAATATGAATTATATGGAAACATATAATCCTGATTATGTTTTAATTTTGTCAGGGGATCATATTTATAAAATGGACTATGAAGTTATGCTGGATTACCACAAGGCAAATAATGCGGATGTTACTATTGCAGCTATGCCGGTACCAATAGAAGAGGCAAGCAGATTTGGTGTGGTAGTTACAGATGAAAATCATAAGATTACTGAATTTCAGGAGAAACCGGAACATCCAAAGAGCAATCTTGCTTCAATGGGTATTTACATATTTAGCTGGCCGGTTTTAAGGGATGCACTTATTAAACTGAAGGATCAGCCTAACTGTGATTTCGGTATGCATGTTATTCCATATGTTCATGAGAACGGAAAAAGAATTTTTGCATATGAATATACAGGATACTGGAAAGATGTAGGAACTCTTAAATCCTACTGGCAGGCAAACATGGAACTTATTGATATAGTTCCGGAATTTAATCTTTATGAAGAATTCTGGAAGATATATACCAAGAGCGAGGCACTTCCACCACAGTATGTTTCAGCTGACTCTAAGATAGAGCGAAGCATTATCTGTAATGGATGTGAAGTAAGAGGTAATGTACATAATTCAGTTATAAGTGCAAATGTTGATATTGCTGAAGATGCAGAAGTTCATGATTCAATTATTATGCAGGGATGTAAGATTGGAAAGGGAACAAAGATTTATAACGCAATTGTAGCTGAAAACACCATTATCGGAGACAATTGTTCCATAGGTGTTGGAGAATATGCTGACAGCAAGTTAAGTCAGAAGATTTACAATTGCGAATTAGCAGTAATTGGTGAAAATTCCACAATTCCAAGTGGAGTTACTTTAGGTAAAAATGTAGCAGTATCAGGAAAGACAGAACTTTCAGATTACCCTGACGGAAAGCTTTCATCAGGTGACTATATAGTTAAGGCAGGTGAGATTTAATGAGAGCAGTTGGTATAATTTTAGCAGGTGGAAATAATAGCAGAATGAAGGAGCTTTCCAGGAAAAGGGCTGTAGGAGCAATGCCTATTGCGGGAAGCTACAGAGCAATTGATTTTGCACTTAGTAATATGTCAAACTCACATATTCAGAAGGTGGCAGTATTAACACAGTATAATGCGTGGTCATTAAATGAACATTTAAGTTCATCAAAATGGTGGGACTTTGGTAGAAAACAGGGAGGTCTCTTTGTATTTACACCGTCCATTACATCTGACAACGGTTTCTGGTACAGAGGAACAGCTGATGCCATTGCACAGAATATAGCTTTCCTAAAGAAAAGCCATGAACCTTATGTAGTTATTGCATCGGCAGATGCGGTATACAAGATGGACTATAACAAAGTTCTTGAAAAACATGTGGAAACAGGTGCCGACTTAACCATCGTATGCAAGAATGCAGGAGACAAGGCAGATGTATCGGAATATGGCGTTGTTAGTACGGATATTAATGGAAGAGTGGTAGATTTCGAGGAAAAACCACTTAATAAAGTTGGTGGACTTATATCTACAGGAATATATGTTATAAGAAGAAGACTTCTTATACAGCTTATTGAAAATTGCATTGCGGAAGACAGATACGATTTCGTAAACGACATTATAATAAGAAATAAAAGTACAAAGAAGATATATGTGTACAAAATAGATACATATTGGAAGAATATATCAAGTGTCAAGAATTATTATGATACAAATATGGACTTCTTAAAGCCGGAAGTAAGGGATTTCTTCTTTAGGCAATATCCGGATATATATTCAAAGGTGGAGGATTTGCCACCGGCAAAATATAACACCGGAGCAGATGTAAGTAACAGTTTGATTTCCAGTGGAAGTATCATTAATGGAAAGGTTGAAGGTTCTGTTGTATTTAAGCAGGCGTATGTTGGAAATAACTGCGTTATTAAAAATTCCATTATTCTTAATGATGTGTATATTGGGGATAACGCGGTTATTGAAAATTGCATTGTGGAAAGTCACAGTACCATTAATCCGGGAGAGCATCTTGGAGATGAAAATGAATTAAAGATTGTCAATGAAAGAAATTTCAGATATAGCTTGTAATAAGAAAGGGAGTAAAAATATGAACATAACAGACGTAAGAGTTAGAAAGATGACAAAAGAGGGCAAAATGAAAGCAGTTGTTTCAATTACAATTGACAACGAATTTGTTGTTCATGACATAAAGGTAGTTGAGGGAGACAAGGGACTTTTCATTGCAATGCCAAGTAGAAAGGCAGCAGATGGGGAGTACAGAGACATTGCCCATCCAATTAACTCAGATACCCGCAGCAATATTCAGAAAATAGTACTTGATGCTTATGAGAAAGCACTGTTAGAACCGGAAATTTCAGAGGAAGCATAAAAAGCAATTTTTTTAGAATAAGATCAAAAGGGAAGCATTATTTCATGGAAGTATCCGTGGAGTAATGCTTTTTCCCTGTAATAATATTTGTTACAAGAAATGTTAAGACAAATATTATGGTTACCTCAATTATACCTATATACCAGGTTGCAGCAGGAGAAAAGAAACTAAATATTGCATGTACATACAGTCTGATAGGGTAATGAATCAGAAACCAATACATAGTGTTATTTCCTGCTTTAACGTGGAAGGAATTAGATAAAGCTTTTGATATATACCCTCTTTCAAAAGCAAATATGTATATTAAAAGAACACATAGTAAAAAGTCTACTATATATTTTATGTGAATATCAATGGTTATACTATTTCTGAAAACAAACCATAAGATATTTAACAAAACAATAACAGTTTCAGAAAAAGTATTAAATGCATTTAAATTTCTTTTTGATAACTTTACCATATCACAGAGAAGTATTCCTGAAATAAGGTAAAAAATCCGAAGATAAGGAGAAGTGTATGATAGTGAGTCAAAAAAGGTTCTGCTTTCAATAGCCTCAAATATATAATAAAAAATAATTATTAAGGCAAGATTAATTCCCCAAAAAAGAGACACGGCTTTTAAGCTGTTTTTTATTTTTTCATTTAGTTTTAGTAAAAGAGGGCAACATATATATAATAAAAACAAAGTTGATAAAAACCAGCCAACAGAATTAATTCCAGTACTTAATTGGAGAATACCTGTTGAAGATTGAACTAAAAATATGTCCAGAATAAGTTTAAATATAGTTTTGCAAAATGCAACAATAATAGTATTTCCATCTGAAATACTTAAATATAGGCAATATGGTAAACATACAAATAAAAGAATAAAATAAACAGGATATATTTTTTTTACGCGTTTGATGCCATATGAAATGGAGTTACGTAGTGTTATCTGTGGTAAATGCTCGTTACATTTATATGAATATGCGAGACCAAAGCCTGATAATATAAAGAAAAAATTAACAGCAACATAAGCGTTATGAAAAAAACGTGAATAAACATAGCCATTGTGTAGCAAAGACAAAAATTCCATATGAGATAACATAATGATAATCATCATATAAAAACGAAGTCCGGTAAATGAATTAATTCTTTTTTTTGAAACACTACTATTCATGTAAAAATCCCCTTTATAAATATTACTTTGTTAAGAATAAGTTATTAAAAAGAATAAGTCAATAAAAGGGATGTAAGAACATGGTAAATTCGTTGATTAATGATAATTTATGGTTTATAATCAGCAGATACAGGGGGATAATATAAATCAGATTAGTTAGGAGATTAATATGTACGCAATAATAGGTTTGGGAAATCCCGATAAAAAATATGACAAAACAAGACACAATGTAGGATTTGACGTTATTGATGAGTTAGCACGGCAAATGGCAGTGGAGGTAAAGACAAAACGGCATAAAGCTTTGTGTGGTATAGGTCAGATTGGTGCAGAAAAGGTTGTTTTAGTAAAACCCCAGACATATATGAATCTAAGTGGAGAATCTGTTAGGGCTGTAATTGATTTCTACAAATTAAACCCGGAAAGTGATATAATAGTAATATCTGATGATATTAGCCTGCCTACCGGTAAAATCAGAATAAGGGCAAAGGGAAGTGCAGGAGGTCATAACGGACTAAAAAGCATTATTGCCCATGCAGGTACAGATAAGTTTAAGAGAATTAAAGTGGGAGTAGGGGCTAACGAAGGAGATTTGGTTAAGCACGTTCTTGGAAAATTCTCTAAACAGGATAGAGTGGTCGTAGATGAGGCTATAAGAAATGCAGCGTCTGCAGCAGAAGTGATGGTAATATGTGGCGTGGAGGAAGCCATGAATAAATTTAACTAGGAGCAGAGAATGAATAGTTTTTACTATCCTCTTTTAAAATTAAATGAATATGAGCAGGTCAGGGACTGTCTGTCACAGAAAAAAACATGTCAGGTTACAGGATGCAGTGACTCCCAGCTTGCACATTTTATAACAGGATTAAGCGATGGCTACAGGCAGAAAGTCATCGTTACTTTTAGTGCATTAAAAGCAAAGGAAATATACGACGATATAAAGGGATTTACAGATGATGCGGTAATGTATCCCTCTAAGGATTTCATATTTTTCAGTGCTGATGTTCACGGAAATCTTATTTTACAGCAACGTTTGGAATTTATTGAAAAAATAGTAGAAGATAAGCCTTTTACCGTAATTGTAACAGCAGATGCCTTTATGGACAAAATTCAGCCTCTTGATAAAATAAAAGACAATTATCTGGAAATATCAGAGGGTAGCGTAATAGAGCAGGATGCCCTTAAAAAGAAACTGGTTAAAATGGGTTATGAGGCTGTGGAACAGGTGGATAGTCCGGGGCAGTTTGCTATAAGGGGAAGCATAATTGATATTTATACCTTAACAGATGAGGTGCCTTACAGAATAGATTTTTGGGATGACGAGGTTGACATAATAAAGAGTTTTGAAATAGAAAACCAACGTTCAATAGAGAATCTTGAAAGTATAAAGATATATCCTGCCACAGAATATTTCTTTACAGAGGAAGAGATAAAGGCAGGACTTGATAAAATTAAGTTAGAATTAAACAAAACAGTAGAGAAGTTTAGAAAGAAGTTTAAAACAGAGGAAGCCCATAGACTTAAAACTACAGTGGAAGAGTTTATAACAAATATGGAAATAAATCCTTTTGGAGTATCTATAGATAGTTATGTAAACTATTTTTCTGACAGCCTTACAAGTCTTTTGGAATATTTTGATAACCCTATATTTTTTATTGATGAACCAAAGCGTGTGTTAGAGCAGTTAAATGCAGTTAACGGGGAGTTTAAGGACAGCATGACTAACAGGCTGGAGAAGGGCTACGTTCTCCCGGGGCAGACAGATGTACTTTGGAACAAAGAGAGAATAACAGATAAAATAAATTCATATACAAAGGTGGTATTTACTGCCATTGCACAAAAGGTTTCAGTATTTGATACAGAAGATTTTGTGGAAGTAGATGCAAGAAACATAAGTCCTTATAATAACAAATTTGAGATGCTTGTAGAGGATCTTAAAAGATACAAAAAGCAGAAATATAGCGTTTTGCTGGTAACCACATCTGCTACAAGGGGACAGCGTTTGGCAGAGGATTTGCGGGATTTTGGAATTAGTGCATTTTATGAAAAGGATGACACAAGAGAGGTAAATCCCGGAGAAGTAATGATTATATCCGGAAGGCTTAGAAAGGGATTTACATATCCCATGGTGAAATTTGTTGCCATTTCCGATACGGATATCTTCGGAGAACGGAAGAAAAAGCGCAGAAAAAAACATGGATATTCAGGAAGTAATATATCCAGCTTTTCTGATTTAAATATAGGGGATTACGTGGTACACGAAAACCATGGACTGGGAATATACCGGGGAATTGAAAAGGTGGAAGTAGACCATGTGGTAAAGGACTATATAAAGATAGAGTATGCAGGTGGAAGTAATTTATATATATTGGCGACTCAGCTTGATATGATTCAAAAATATGCCGACAGCGAGGCAAAGAAGCCAAAGCTTAACCGTCTTGGCGGTCAGGAATGGAACAAAACAAAGTCAAAGGTTAAGAAGGCTGTTGTAGAAATTGCCAAGGAACTGGTGGAACTTTATGCTATAAGACAAAATGGTCAGGGATATGCATTTTCGCCGGATACAGAGTGGCAAAAGGAATTTGAGGAAATGTTTCCTTTTGAGGAAACGGATGATCAGTTAAATGCCATAAATGAAGTTAAAAAAGACATGGAAAGCACCAAAATCATGGACCGTCTTATATGCGGTGACGTTGGCTTTGGGAAAACGGAAATTGCCATTAGAGCGGCATTTAAGGCAATACAGGATAACAAGCAGGTGGCGTATTTAGTGCCAACAACAGTGCTGGCACAGCAGCATTATAAAACATTTAAACAAAGATTTAAGGATTTCCCGGTAAGGGTGGAAATGCTTTCAAGATTTAGAACAAAATCAAACATAGACCAGAATATAAGAGATTTAAAAAAGGGATATGTGGATATAGTAATAGGAACTCACAGACTTTTATCTAAGGATGTTAAATTTAAGGATTTGGGTCTTTTGATTATTGACGAGGAGCAGAGATTTGGCGTAAAGCATAAGGAACAGATAAAGGAACTGAAAAACAACGTTGATGTTATTACATTAACGGCAACGCCAATTCCAAGAACCCTTCATATGAGCCTTATTGGCATAAGAGATATGTGTGTTATGGAGGAACCTCCTCAGGACAGAATGCCTATTCAGACCTTTGTAATGGAATATAATGAGGAGATTGCAAGGGACGCAATTAACCGTGAACTGGCAAGAGGAGGACAGGTTTATTTTGTTCACAACCGGGTTCAGGATATTGCAGATATGGCGGCAAGTGTTCAAAACATGGTGCCGGATGCCAATGTGGCATTTGCCCACGGACAAATGAGTGAGCGGCAGCTAGAAGAAATTATGTATGACTTTGTTAATGGAGACATTGATGTACTTGTAAGTACCACAATTATTGAAACGGGTCTGGATATTCCAAATGCCAACACCATTATTATTCACGACGCGGAGCGTATGGGATTGTCACAGCTTTATCAGTTAAGAGGCCGTGTGGGACGTTCAAACCGTATGGCATATGCATTTTTAATGTATAGCAGAAATAAAATGCTTACGGAGGTGGCTGAAAAACGTCTTGGTGCCATAAGAGACTTTACAGAGTTAGGTTCCGGGGTGAAAATTGCCATGAGAGATTTGGAAATCAGAGGAACAGGAAACCTTCTAGGTGCCCAGCAAAGCGGACATTTAGAGGCAGTGGGATATGATTTATACTGTAAAATGCTAAATCAGGCTATTGAGGTATTAAAGGGTGAAACACCGGAAGAAGACTTTGAAACTAAGATTGATTTAATGTGTGATGCTTTTGTTCCTGCATCTTATATTAAGAATGAAACTCTTAAAATGGATATATATAAGAGAATTGCAGGAATTGAAACTGACGAAGAGTACGAGGATATGCAGGACGAACTTATTGACAGGTTTGGGGATATACCGTCTCAGGTTGAAAATCTGTTACAGGTTGTTTTGCTTAAGGCAGCGGCTCACAAGGTTTATATTACGGAAATCAGTGGAACTAAAGACAAAATGAAAATAATGATGTGGAATCAGGCCAAAATAGATGTTGAGAGAATACCGATTCTTGTAAGGGAGTACAAAGGCAGACTTAAGTTTGTTACCGGTGATACACCGTACTTTGTTTATTCACCAAAGCCTGACGATGACAATGTAATTGGAAGGGCAGGAAAACTGGTAGAATCCATGTCCACACTTGTTTAGCAGTAAAGTCGCCATAAAGGTGCAGAATGGAGATTATATGAAAAAATTAGCAGTTGTTTTAATGTTAGCAGTGGTATTTACCATGACGCTGACAGGTTGCAGTAAGGACAAAGGTAATCAGGAAACTACCGCAGGTCAGGTTGATTTGTCGTCAAACAGTGAAGTTGCCATAAATGCAGGTGGTATTGGAGTTTTAACAGATGAAGTAAGATACTATGCTTACACGGCCCAGGCAACATATGAGGCTTACTATATTTCGGAAAACAAAAATATGGACTGGAAAAGCGACATGAAGAAAGGCGTTTCCTGGCAGGAGGGAGTAAAGAGCATTGTACTGGATGATATTTGCCGCAGGGAATATTTTTGTTCTCTGGCAAAAAAATACGATGTCCAGCTTTCTGACAGTGACGAGGACAATGTAAAAGCAGCTGTTAATGATTTTTTTGAAGAATCTGATAGTGGTCTTGTTAAAAAAATTGATATTAAAAGACAGCGGCTTATAGAGGTTTTTGAAAAACAGAAAATTCAACAGAGAGTTGAAAGTAACGTTAATTCCTCTGACGACGATGCTGCCGATAATATGTATAAAAAGTGGAAAAAAGCAAATACTGTTACGGCAGGAGCAAGTTGGGATGAAATTAATTTTAATGAACATATATTTACATTGGAGGATGCAAAGTGAGAAGTCGATTGACTTGCGTAATCAGTGCAGCCATGGCAGTTTTACTTATTGTTTGCACTGTAAATTATGCATTTAATACAGGTAAGGAAAAAAAGAAAAATGGAAATCCGGTAATGGAGGCAGCTCAAAAGGAAGTTGTGGTTCAGGATTTTATACATGATAATTATGTAATTACAGAAAAAAATCCATGGACGGATTATAGCCTTCATCCGGTTAATTATAAGGAAACCAAAAGCAGTTCCTTTAGTGAAAATATTAGTGCACAGTCAGCAATATTGGTTGACATAAAATCAAATAACGTTCTTTATGCTAAAAACGAAAATAAGCATATGTACCCGGCAAGTACCACAAAGTTAATGACGGCACTTACGGTTTTGCAAATTATGAACGTTAATGATGTAGTTACAATAGGGGATGAAATAACCTTTATTGCTTCTGATTCCAGCAAGGCAGGTTTTTCCAGAGGACAGGTGGTAACAGTAAAGGAACTGTTGCAGGGACTTTTAATTTCATCAGGAAATGATGCTGCATATGTTTTGGCAAAGGCGGCAGGTCAGGAAATTTTTGAGGATAATATTGCCAATGAAGGAAAGACCTTTACTTCCCAGCAGTGCGTACAGCGTTTTGTATTGGAAATGAACAGAAATGTAAGGGACATGGAATTGGAAAATACCCATTTCACATCTCCTGACGGATACGACGATGATGATCAATATACCACAGCAACGGATTTATCTAAGATAGCCATTGAGGCATACAGTAATTCAGTTATTGCAGATATATGTGGTAAAAGTTCTGCATATTCAGATACACTTAGTAAAACATGGACTTCTACTAATGCACTGTTAAATAAAAATGGAAGTTTCTATTACGAATATTGTCAGGGATTGAAAACAGGAAGTACCGGATTGGCAGGAAAATGTCTTGTGTCAGTTGGAAAAAAGGGTGATAAGGAATGTGTCAGCGTGGTACTTAACGACAATACAGACGAGCAGCGGTGGAATGATGCGAAAAAAATGTTGAAATATGGATTGGAGTAAATAAGATGTTTTAATAAATAGGGGCTGTCGCACTGAATGAGCGACAGCCCCATAATTACGTAATATCATTTAGCATCTGCAACATAAATTCATAAGACATAACGCAGTACATGGATCAGAACAACAAAACATTTTATCCGGGTCACCGCCATATGAGTATTGTCTCTGATTGTACCATTGCCCACCACTTTCCAAGGTCTGAACCAGACGCTGATATGTGGCATTATTTGGTTCCATTTGAAGGGCTGTCTTTGCCATGTCAAGGGCAATAACATTATTTCCTACACCATTATTGGCAATGGCACTGAGGAAATACCAACGGGCATTTCGGTCATTTATGTTATTAAGTACGTTTAATGCTTCATTAAATCTGCCGTTGTTTATATAATTAGAAGCGGCAGAATAATATGAATCATCCTGACTGTATCCGGTATTTCTTCCATAGGAACCGCCGAAATCATCAAAGCCACCAAAACCACCAAAGCCTCCAAAAGGATTGCCACTATACTGACCGTAAGGGTTACCGTTATATCCACCACCGGAGTAGCTTCCGGAACCACCGGAATATCCGTTTTTACGCTCATTCATAATCTGGTCGTATGCCTGACCTACAAGCTTAAACATTTCTTCAGCTTTATCCTTGTTGGGATTGTTAATATTAGCATCCGGGTGATATTTTCTGCTTAACTTTCTATATGCTGTTTTAACTTCATCATCTGTGGCACTTGGGTCTATGCCAAGAACCTTATATGGATCGTTCATTTTGTATCTCTCAATCTGTTAAATTTAAAACTTTTTCACAATGAAACTTACGTTATATAAAGGATAACCATGGAAACGAATTATTTATTTTCAGTGCCTGTACCGGTTCTCTCTTTATAGATGGTGCTAAATCTGTTCCATACCCCGGCATAGAGAATATTGCGAAGTATTTCCGCATTTTCAAGAATAGGCAGGGTCTCAAATTCTTTGGAACATTCAGCCATCATCATAGTAAGCATCTGCTTTATTCTATCATCAAAACCGGGATTTTGGCAAATTTCCTTAAAAGGATTGTAGGAATTTTTTTTAATGTCCTTTTCTAAATCGTCATAGGCATCTAAAATATAAATAAATTTTCCAAGGAAAAATCCCATACGTGACAGCGTATCGCTCCAACGGTCTTTTTGTGGAACAAACAAAATTGCCATAATTTTACCGAAAATCCCTGCCATAACATCAATGCCTGTCTCATTATTTTTTTCGCGGGTACCGAGCTCGTTAAGCAATGAAGCTATAGCCTGGGATTTTTCCAGGTAATCATTTTTTCCTGATTTAATTAGTTTGGCAAATAAAAGCTTAATAACATTCCAGTCATCCTTCCAGTCATCCATAGACTTGTAATAGGACAAGATAATGTTCATATCTGCCACATAATCTGTATATTTAGAAGATATCATGCGGCGCTTTTTTGTGGGATGTGCAATGCATCTGTGCATTTCATCAAAAATTTCCGGTTCATAAAGTGCCGTTAAAAGCATACTTAAAAAAGTCATGTCATAGGTTAGGGTAAGCTGTCCCATTAATCCATATCGTTTCTTTAATGACCGGCATAGTCCACAATAATAACCTTTGTAAATGTTAAATTCTTTAATTTTTAATTCCGGTTTATTTACAACAACATATCCAAACATATTAACTTCTTCTTATAAATTTATTGTTGCATTTAGGACAGCGGATTTCGATTTTGCCGTGTCCCTTGGGAATACGGATTTTCTGACCGCAGCCGGGACACTTGAAAAATTTATAATATTTTCTCTGCTCTCTGGCTTCTTTACTGAAATTTTTATTAAATTTAATTTTAGAAATTATTCTTAAATACTTTTCGTTTTCAGCTGCACGCTTATATATGTTTCTTGAAAACATTCTAAAGTAAAGAAGAACAATAGAAGCAAATATAAAAAGGCTTAATACGGAATTTACTGCACCTTTTGTGAAAAAGGAAAGAATGCAAAGAACAAATGTTACACCAAGTATAAATCTTGATAACTGGTCAATGCCGTATCTGCCATACATAAAATTGGAAAATTTATTTCTAAAGTTCATAACAAAACTCCTTTCAGAACAAATAACAATTCATAATATACAAATTACCAATTCTAAAAGGCAAAATCAATAATCATGGGGCATATTTAACACATAAGTCACAAAAGTTTACAAATATTCCATATTTACAATTAGTAGATAATAAGATAAAATAAAAACGATATTAGGTCGAAAAATGTGGCAAATATAACTTGATATTGGGGTAAACTTGGGAGGGTACATATATGCATATAAAAAAAAGCAGCTGGATAAAGCATTTTGACTTTATTCTGGCCGATTTGATATGCTTAAACATAACATTTAATCTTGCATATTGGTTAAGACACGGAATTGCAAATGTATACGAAATAAAAGATTATCGAATGATAATGATTATGATAATGGTTTTGCATTTTTGTATAACATATTTTTCAAATTGGTACTCAGGAATTTTGAAACGTGGATATTTCGGAGAATTTCAAAAGGTATTTATATATAATTTGGAAATGATAGCAGTGGTTTTCAGCTATTTGTTTGTTATGCAGTTAAGTATACAGTATTCGAGATTGACATTTATAAGCTATTTTTGTATTAATACCATAGTTATGTATATGGTGCATATAATTTTGAAAAAAATTATTAATGATAATGAGGGACTGTCTAAGTATAACAGAGTAAAAATTTTGGTGTTAGTCAATGAGGAAATGGCTGTGGATTCGGTTAATCTTATAAAAGACGGTCATGATAAAACCTATGATGTTGTGGGAATAGCCATTGTGGAGCCGGAATCAAAGTGTAGTGAAATTATGGGAATACCGGTAGTGGCGTACGGTAAAGACGTATATGAATATGTTTGTCATAACGTAATAGATGATGTACTTATATGTATGGACCCGGGCAGACAGGATGAAATCGAGCGGGTCACAAATAAGTTTTTGGAAATGGGAGTAACAGTGCATGTTAAGATGAATATGTTTACACAGGGACTTCCTAATGTATATTTTGGCAGAATTAATGCAGTTAATGTTTTAACAACAAGTATGAAGACGGTGCAGCCTTATGAGATTTTCTTAAAGAGGGCGCTGGATATATGTGCCGGCATTGTGGGCTGTCTCATAACAGCGATATTGTTTATTTTTATCGCACCGGCAATTAAAATTGCTGACCCTAAAGGTCCTGTATTTTTTGGACAGGAAAGGGTTGGAAAGAACGGCAGAAAGTTTAAAATATACAAATTCCGTTCAATGTATTCAGATGCTGAAGAACGTAAGAAGGAACTTATGGATAAAAATAAAATGAGTGGTCTTATGTTTAAAATAGATGCAGACCCTAGAATTATAGGAAGCGGACCGGACGGAAAGAGAAAAGGTTTAGGTCATTTATTGAGAGCTTCGTCTTTAGATGAGTTTCCAAATTTCTGGAGTATCCTTAAAGGCGACATGAGTTTAGTAGGAACCAGACCGCCAACAATGGATGAGTACGAGAAGTATGAGCTACATCATAAAAGCAGACTGGCTGCTAAGCCGGGGCTTACAGGAATCTGGCAGGTAAGTGGCAGAAGCGATTTTACGGATTTTGAAGAAGTTGTTAAGTTAGACAACGAATACATAAAAAACTGGACTATCGGACTTGACATAAAGATTATTTTAAAAACAGTCGTGGTAGTAATTGCAAGGAGAGGTTCAGTATAAAATATTAAATTATGAATAAGAGAATGGGAGCTGTAATGAATAGTAATTTTACAGACACATCCAAAAGACATATATTTATTGTGGGATGTAAAGGTATTCCTACCAGATATGGCGGATTTGAAACCTTTGTAGATAAATTAACGGAATATACCAAAGATGAGAGTATTCAGTATCATGTTTCAAGAATATTAGATGATAGTGAATATGATGAAAATAATACTGAATATGAGTATAACGGTGCACATTGTTTTGACATAAAACAGCGTATGGGCGGACCTCAAAAAGCTATATTTTATGATGTTGATGCTATAAAATACAGTATTGACTATATCAAAAAATATAATCTTAAGGAGCCTGTTATTTATGTGCTTGCCTGCAGGATAGGGCCTTTTATTGGAAAGTTTAAAAGGCAGATACATGAACTTGGTGGGCAACTTTATGTAAACCCGGATGGACATGAGTGGAAGCGTGCCAAATGGAGTGCTCCCGTTAGAAAATACTGGAAAATATCAGAGCGTCTTATGGTTAAAAATGCTGATTTGCTTATTTGCGACAGCATAGGCATTGAAAATTACATAAAGGAAGATTACAAAAAGTATAATCCAAAAACCACATTTATCGCCTACGGTGCAGAAACATCTAAGTCAACTTTGGCAGATGATGACAGCAAGGTAAAGGAGTGGTTTTCAAGGTTTAACATAAAGTTTAAAAACTACTATGTGGTTGTGGGACGGTTTGTGCCGGAAAACAACCTTGAGGCAATTATAAGGGAGTTTATGAAGTCGAAAACGAAGAAAGATTTGGTGATTGTAACGGATTATCAAAATAATGCTTTCTACGATGAACTCCTGAAAAGTACAGGTTTTAATAAGGACAGGCGAATTAAGTTTGTAGGCACGGTTTATGACCAGCCGTTATTAAAGAAAATAAGGGAAAATGCCTTTGCATACATTCACGGACATTCTGTTGGTGGAACAAATCCAAGTCTTCTTGAGGCATTAGGTCTTACAGATGTAAACCTCTTATTTGATGTTATATTTAACAGGGAAGTGGCAGAAGACGGAGCTAAATATTGGAGTTCAGATGACGGGGATTTGGCAGCCTTAATAGACAAAACAGATAATATGAGTGAAAATGAGATAGAGACTATAGGTAACAAAGCTAAAAAACGAATTGATAATTTTTACAGCTGGGAATACATAACTGAAAAATATCAGAAGTTGTTTAGAAAATAGAAGAAGGGAAGTATCATATACATATAGAGATATATTATGAGAATTTTACATTATGGATTAGGATTCCCACCTTATAGAACAGGCGGGCTTACGAAGTATTGTGTAGACTTAATGTTAATACAAAAAAATATGGGACATGATGTGGCAATGATGTGGCCGGGAAAACTTGGTTTTTCTGGTCATTTTGTGCATATAAAAACTACCATTAATAAAATAGGAGTTAAGAGCTTTGAAATTGTTAATCCTTTACCGGTTCCTCTGGATGAGGGAATAAAGGATATAAAAGAATACACTAAAAAATGCTCAAATCCACAGATTTTTAAGGATTTTTTTGATGAGTATAAGCCTGATGTACTTCATATTCATACATTTATGGGACTGTATAGAGAGGTCTTGGAGGAAGCCAAAAATTTGGGCATTAAGCTGGTGTTTACAACCCATGACTATTTTGGAATATGTCCAAAAGTTACCTTATTTAGAAACAATCAAATATGTGATGGAGATTGCGGAAAGTGTGAAAAGTGTAATGAAAGAGCACTGTCCATAAAGAAAATAAAAATACTCCAGTCTCCATTATATAGAGGGTTAAAGGATACCAAAGTTGTCAAAAAGTTAAGGACATCCCATAGAAAGGATTTTTTTGATAACGGATTTAGTGAAGGGGAAAACTGTGGAAACCGGCAAAAGAATCAATACGAAGAATTAAGAAATTACTATGTAAGTTTTTTTGAGTTTATAGATATGGTACATTTCAATAGTTCTACAACAGAGGAAGTATATAGAAAATACATCCCATTATCAGTGAAGGGAAAGGTTATAAATATAACCCATGGAAAAATTGCTGATAACCGAAGAAAAAAAGAGTTTAACGAAGACCTGTTAAAAATTGTATATTTAGCTCCGGCAAAGCCTTTTAAAGGATATATAATTTTAAGAGAAGCTTTAGATGAGCTATGGAATGAAGGCATAGATTGTTTTAAATTGACCATGTATAATAACTCAAATGATATAAGAGAATATATGGAAGTAAAACATAGTTTTAAGGATGAGGATTTAGAAAAAATATTTGAAAAATCAGATGTCCTTATTATGCCCAGTGTATGGAAGGAAACTTATGGATTCACGGTTCTTGAGGCCTTAAGCTATGGTGTTCCCGTTATTATAAGTGAAAATGTCGGAGCAAAGGATTTAGTGGGAAATAATCAATATGGTATGGTCATAGAGCCTACAAAGGATGGAGTCAAAAGAGCCATTATTAAGTTAATAAACAATAGAGATATCCTAAAAGAGTATAACAACAAAATTGTAAATGAAATGGACTTTGAGGGTATTTTAAGGTCACCTTATGATATAGAAAAGTTATATGAAGATATTAGGAGAATATAGATGGCAATACCTAAAATAATACATTATTGCTGGTTTGGGAAAAATGAAATGCCACTAAAGGAGAAGGAATGTGTGGCAGGCTGGAAGAAATTTTATCCGGATTATGAATTTAAAATTTGGAATGAGGATAATTTTGATTATAATAAATGTATTTATGCAAGACAGGCCTATGAAAGGGGGTATTATGCCTTTGTAAGTGATTACGTTAGGGCAAAGGTTTTATATGAATATGGAGGAATATATTTAGATACTGATGTTAAAATCATTAAGAAATTACCCAATGTACCGGAAAAGGGATTTTTGGGATTCGAAAGAAGAAAATTTATAGGAACTGCAGTAATGGCGGCAGAGCCGGAAAGTGAACTAATTGCAGAACTTCTTGATTATTATGAACAACATGAATTTGTACAGCAAAAAGGATATATAGACAGTATAGCAAATGTGTCCATATTAACTGATATATGTAGGAGAAAAGGACTCATACCTGATGGAAGAAAACAGAAAATAGAGGGCTTTGAAATATTTTCAAGAGAGCTTTTTTATCCAAAAAAATTAAATGAAAATACCTTTGAGACAACAGGGGAGACATGTGCAATTCATATGTGCTCTAACAGTTGGATGACGGAAAGAGAAAAAAAACGTGGAAACAATAAAATATGGATTAATGTGTTAAGACCGGTTTTAATAAAAATAAGATGCTGTCTGAGAAAACTGCTGGGAGATGAAATGGTCAGAAAAATTGAAATAATTGTTAGAAATAAGATGAAATAGGTTAATATGTGGAATGAGATTTGCAGCAAAGTTTTTTCTGAATGCGTTGAAACTTTGGAAAATAAAAAAATTGAATATTTTATCTTGAGAAATTACACAGACCTGCCTGAAAAAAATAGTGGCAAAGATGTTGATATTGTAGTTAATCCTAAAAAACTTGCATTATCAAAGAAAATAATCAGAACTATTTTTAAGAATAATGGGTTTGTATATTATGATGAGGCGGTTTTTGACAGTTTGCATTGTATGCACGGAATTAACCTTCAGTCGGGGCATGGAATCCATATAGATTTACTGGCAGGGTATAGGGCAAAGGGATACGAGCCAATGGATTTTATGTCATTATATGGCAAAGTTATTAAATATAAGAATTTCTATGTATTAAAAGAGCCCGTAAACAGTGTTATGCTGCTGGTATCAAAAATTTTCGGATACAAACACCCGGTAATAAAGGAAAAATACAGGCAGCAGATATATAATGCATATATTAATGATACTAATGAATTTAAAGAGACATTAAGATACATATTAAGTGGAAAAGCATATGAAGAAGTAGATAAAAGATTGGAAGAAAATGATTTTGGCGGAATAATAGAATATGGAGAAATAATATCTGAAAATATTATAAAAAACTCCATTAAACACCACAGGATAAAGTCTTTAAAGGGGGCGTTGGGATTTCTGTTAAAAAGTGCAAAAAAGATAGCAATTTGTTATAGGAAATATGAGAGAAGTCTTGCTGTTGTGGCACCGGATGGAGCCGGGAAAACAACATTTATTAATGTCCTTAGTAAAAAAATTGAAAATGGTTATGTTTCAGATGAAAATAAAATTCATGTGTATCATTTCAGGCCGGGAATACTTCCTAATTTGGGAGAAATAGGCGAGAAAGCCGGAGTTATGAAACAGGATAAAAACTGGGAGGACCCCCATAGAAGGGCACCGGCAGGCTTTTTTAGCTCTGTTTTTAGAATTGTATATTATTCCATGGATTATATTATTGGATATAAAAAAATGGTGAGGAAAGATGTCCACTATGACCGTTTTAGTGTATTTGACAGATATTGTTATGATTTAATAGCTGACCCTGAAAGAACCAGAATAAAATTACCTGTATGCATAAGAAGGTTTTTTGTATTCCTTTGTCCAAAACCGGGACTGACATTTTTTTTGTGGGGAAATGAAAATAATGTTTATGGGAGAAAAAAGGAACTTACAGTAGATGAGATAAGACATCAAAACTCATTGTATAAAGGTATGGCAGAGAAGAAAAAGGGATTCTATATACTTGATGCAGATAAGGATGTTGAGGATATAGCGGATGAGGCTATAAAAATTATTTTGGAATATTATGGAGAAAAATTAAATTAATATGAAAAAAGAAAAGATTTTTGTTTCGGCATATGGGTGTGAACCAAATAAAGGTTCTGAAATAGGAGTAGGATGGCACTGGATTGTTGAAATGTCAAAATATTTTGAACTGTGGGTTATGACAAGGGCAAGTAATAAGCAAAATATAGAGAATTATCTAACGGAAAATCCTATAAAGAGCGAAATTCACTTTGTCTATTTTGATTTGCCCGGAAAACTGAGATTTTGGAAGAAGGGGCTTCGGGGGGTAAGGTTATATTATAATTTGTGGCAGATTTTTTCCGATAAACTAGTTAAAAAAACAATGATTGAAAATAATATAGGAACCTACCATTTGCTGACTTACGGGAATGCATTTTGGAAAGCAAGCAATTATGGAACAAAGCAAAGATTTATATGGGGGCCTACAGGGGGAATGGATACAATACCTACTGAATTTTCAAAACGTTATGGTACAAAACAGCGATTTCTTGAGTTTGTAAGAAGATGGGCAGTAAAAACCATAAGATTAAATGGTGGATTTCAGAAAAAATGTAAAAGGGCGGATATAATATTTTGTAAAACAGGTAATATGTACAATGCCATAAGTGATAAGTACAAAAACAAGGCAATGGTGTTTACAGATGTGGCTGTGGAAAAAAGGGACATAAAGGAAATTAAAAGAAAAAGTATAACAAAATATGTTGCAGCAGGCAGATTAGATGGCTGGAGAGGGTTTGACATACTTATTGAAGCGTTTAATGAGGCGTTAAGGGAAAACGGCAACATTGCTTTGGAAATACTAGGTGAAGGTAATGACAGAAAACGCCTGGAGAAAATAATAGCAAAACATGGTTTAGGGGATAAAGTATCTTTGACAGGTAAGGTTGGAAGAGAAGTTTATGAAAAGAAAATGGAAGAAGCGGATGTGGTGGTAAATCCTAACTTGAAAGAGGGTGGAGTTACAGTGGCTTTTGACAGCATAGCTTTTGGCAAACCGTTGATTTGTATAGACACAGGAGGATATACAAGAAATTTTTCTCACGATAGTGTTTGCATATTAAGTATGCAATCTTCCAAATTGTTAATAGGAGAACTGAAAAAAAGCATACTTTTCTTGTCAGATAGCGATAACAGAAAAGAAATGTGGGAAAAAATTTTAAAGGAACAGGAAAAATTAAGCTGGGAACAAAAAGGCAGGGAAATATTTAATATTATAGATAAATTGCTTTAGTCATATGAGGATGAATATGTTTAGAGAAGAGATTTGCAGATTTGTGTTTAAAAGACAGGGTAAAACTAAATATTGTGTTATTGATAATGGGTATAAAACATGGATAATACCATATAACAAAATGAAAAATGCCGTGGAAATGTTCTCTGAATACAGTTTTAATGGTAGGGCAATGAAACATATTTTTACTTACACTAAATGGAGCAGACTAATAAGAAAAAAGGCAGGATGTAAAATAGAAGAATTAACAATAAGCGATGAATTAAAATCAATTATAGAAAAATATGTTGAGGAAAAATATGAATGCGCCATTTATTTTGGTAATTTGGATACTGTTCAGAATTATAAGGCAGTGGTACAGGTATTTAATGAATGTAGGACATTACTTTACATAAAGCTATCTATGGAAGATATTGTTAAGGAATCTTTCCGTAGGGAGAAAAATGCACTGGAACTGCTCAATAAGGAAGGCGTCAGGTTGATTCCCTGCATAGAGGGAATTGAACAGGTAGGAAAATGGAAGGCTATGGTTCAAAAACCACAAAATGTCCAATGCACTAAAACAAAAGGTTTTAACGGAAAACATTGGAATTTTCTAGAAAATATGTGTAAAAAAAATATGGTTAAATGCCAATATAAGAATACGGACTTGTATCCATACTTAAATAGTTTACATAACTACATAGAAGGGCGTAATACTTCATGGAAGGGCATAATTGTAAAGGCGTTAGAAAGAGCTGAAGGATATTTAAACGGTATAGAAGAGTTTTCTTTTGGTCATGGGGATTTTTCACCTTGGAATATAAAGGAAACAGTAGATGGGATATATGTTTATGATTTTGAATATTGCTTAAAAACCACTGTTCCCTACATGGATTATTTTCATTTTTTGTGCCAGCATGAAATAATTAAAAAAAATCCTAAGCCATCAAGAGTTATAAAGATTTTAGAAAGAGATAGGCAGGAGTTAGAAAAGCACATTAAAAATATTGATGATACCTTTATAGTATACCTACTTTTTATCATTTCTTTTTATATTAGGAGAAATAATGGAAAAATTAATGAAAAAAATAGCAACTTTTTGTTTAGAATTGCATTATTAGAAGAAATGTTATAGAAAATGTGGTATATTAATATAGTTTAAGATTGGTTAGTTAAGGAGCACACAGTGGAAAGTGTTTTAATAGTATTAAATTATAATGATGCCATAACAACAAAGAAATTAATAAATAACGCAGAAAACATAAAAAAGATAGATAAAATAGTAGTTGTTGATAATAACTCATCGGATAATTCACTGGAGAAATTAGAAAAGTTAAAAGGCGAAAAGACGGATGTCATAAAAGCAGAGAAAAACGGTGGGTATGCATATGGCAATAATTACGGTGTAACCTATGCCATAAGAAAATATTCACCTAAATATATCTTTATTGCAAATCCTGATATTGAATTGGGAGAATCGGTGATAGATGGTATATTGAAATTTTTTGAAACTCAGGCACGGGAAAACAAAAAAATCGGTGTTGTATCGGGAAAAATGGTTACTACCACAGGAGCAAAAATTCATCCGGCATGGAAATTGCCTACATATGGAGACTGTTTGTGGGAAAATCTTATGGTGCTTAGAAAGCTGTTACGGGTGAAGAGTGCGTACTATAATCAGGATTATTTTATGGGAAAAGAAAGTAAGGTTGACGTTGTGAGTGGCGCTTTTTTTGCCATAGAGACAAAGACATTTGTGGATATGGGGATGCTTGATGAGTCAACATTTTTATATGGTGAAGAGAATATATTGGCGTACAAACTTAAGAAAGAAGGATATGACAATTATATATTAAATCAATATGAATTTTTACATCATCATTCAGTAAGCATATCAAAAAACATAAAGTCAACAGGTAAAAAACTTGATTTAGCTTATGAAAGCAGGTGCATTTATTTAGATAAATATCTCAAAGCAGGCAAAATAAAAAAAATAATTCATGCAGTTACATATAAGGTGGGAAAGATTAATTATCTTCTGGCAAAAAGGTTAACGGCAGGGACTAAGTAGTGATGAAAGTAGAGCAGGAAAGGTAATATGATAATAAGACTTAAAATAGATAGACAAATAGTATGGCCTCTGGTTGCATTATATATGTTGCAATTCTTTTTTGGAGCCCATAAAGTTGTGTACGTTGTGTCCCTTATATGGTTAGCGTCTTTGATGGTAAGGGAAAACTCAATGATAATAACATTGCCAAGAGTTAATGGTTTGCTTTATTACTCTATTGTAATAGTTATGGCGATTGTAATAGGCATGTTTTCCAATGAAGTCAGGGATGTAGTTAAGGATATTTATTACATTTCACAGCCGGTTATAATTATTACAATCGGATATCTTTATGAGGGATTAAATAATGGGAAAAGCATAAAAAGGACACTCTATCTTATAGGAACATTTATTTCAATTGTGACGTTATTCAGGGTGCTGGTGAATATTCCAAATTTGACGGATTTGGAATCTGTAAGAAATATAGCAAATTTAAGTGTGTATGAGGTAACTTTTGTTGCAACAATAATGTTTGGAGACAAAATTTTATCGAAAAAAGTTATCTTTGGAAATATTATGGACTGGGTTATGTTGGGACTTATGGTTGTGAAGGTTATTATATCCATGGGAAGAACGGAATTAGTTTCCATAGTAGCAATGATAGGCATAATACTTGTGTTTAATGTATTTTTCAGTAAGCAGAAATGGACGTTTATTTTTAAAATAATTGGAATAGTAGCGGCAGTGGCGGTTATGGTGATTGGTATTTATATTGCATTGCCGGAGGAAGCAAAAGAACAGTTTAGCAATAAAATAAACTATAGTTTTCAGGAAATTGAAACTGACCTGGACTATGATAATTATATAGATGCAATACAACATTGGAGAGGATTTGAAATAGATCAGGCTCAAAAACAGTGGAAAAGTTCAAATATGGTTACACAGATTGTTGGAGGAGGACTTGGAACGTATGTTAAGGTTAAATATTTGCCTAATGAATTTACTGAAGATATGTATAAAGGACATTCCATAGCCTTATTACACAATGTATACTATACTTTGTTAATAAAAGGGGGATTGCTGGGAATGGCGGCATTAATATGGCTTTATATAGCAAATATTCTGCCGGTATTTAGAAAAAAATATGTTAAGTACAGACCGGAATTGATTGTACAGTGTGCAATAACAGCGGCAATGATGTTTATGTCATATCTTGTTATGGCAAACTATAATGTAAGCATGTATATTACATGGGGAATTATGACCGGATGGACTAATGCACTTATAAGAGGATATAAGAGATAATTAAAAAGCAGGGAGCGGGTATTATGATATCAGTAGCTATGACTACATATAATGGCGAAAAATATGTGAAAGAGCAGTTAGAGTCCATATTAGAGCAAACCAAACCGGTGGATGAAATTGTTATTATGGATGACAAATCTACTGATGAAACGGTTGAAATAATAAAAAAAATACAGGAAAAAAGTGAAGTAAAGATAATTTTAGAGGTGAATAAAGAAAATGTGGGTTACATAGAAAATTTTAGAAGAGCCATAAAAAAAACAAAGGGCGATATAATTTTTTTATGTGATCAGGATGATGTGTGGTATAAGGGCAAAGTAGAGGTAATGTCCGGGCTCATGGAAAACGGGAATATTGGTGTTTTATGCTCAAAATATGATTTAATAGATACATTTGGAAAGCATATAAAAAGTGAAGATATGAAGTTTAGTGGAGATATGAATATTGGAGATGATTTAATTGCACAAATAAAATTTTCGGAATTGTTATTTGGAAATATTGCTCCGGGATGTACATATTGCTTCACAAAGGAGATAAAGCAATTATATCTTCGCCGGATTAATAACCCAATAATTCATGATTATGCTATATGTTTAATTGGGGCAACGCAGGGAAAATTATACTACTTTAACAGGAAAACCATGGAGTATCGCCTACATGGAAGTAACAGTATAGGCATTGAAAAAAAGACCGAGCCGGAAAAACTTGAATTAAAGGGGAGAAAAAAACCATATTTAATCGCTTTTTTGGAGAACTACTATGACATAATGAAAAGTAGAGATAAATTAAAGGCAAGATTTATTTTATATTTGAGAATTCCGGTAATAAAGGTATTGGTAGATAATGCTTTTATTATTGCTAAGGAGAAGATTAAACATGGATGATGTTATTTTAAGTATATATGTTCCCACATATAACCATGAAAAATATATAGCAAGGGCTTTAGACAGCATTTTAATGCAAAAAACAGATTATGCATATGAGGTGTTAGTGGGAGAAGATGCGTCTACGGATAATACCAGAGCCATACTTAAAGAATATGAGAAGAAATATCCCGGAAGGTTTCAAATGTATTATAGGGAAAAGAATATGCATAAACAAAAGGTACGAAACGCCGGAGATTTAATAAGAAGATGCAGTGGTAAATATATAATTGCATTGGAGGGAGACGATTTCTGGACAGACGAAAACAAGATAGACGAGGAGATAAGATTTTTAGAAACACACCCGGACTACATTGCAGTGGCACATAATTGCGTGGTTGTTGGAGACAATTCTAAACCAAATGGAGAAGAGTATCCGGAATGCAAAGACGAGGAATATACCATAAACCATTATGTAAGTGAGATTATGCCGGGGCAGCTGACAACGGTTATGAAACGAAATTACAGAAGAGATAATGTGTTTGACACGTCATTAATTGATAAAGGACTTATTCCGGGAGACAGAGTTCAGTATTTTACATTTTTGTGTAATGGTAAGATTCATTGTATTCAAAAAAAAATGAGTGCGTACAGGCATATAACAAATGGTGGAGACAGTTATAGTGCCGGAGCAAAATATAGTTATAAAAATGCTGAAAACATGATTAGAGAAGCAATACTATATGCTGAAAAAAAAAGCAATAAGAAGAATGCAACTTATATGGAATTTTCGTATTTGAAAAATATCAGGGCAGGAGTGAAATCCGGGCAGATTAACAAAAAAAGAGCTATTAAGGATTTTGGAAACTTAAAACATAAATTTACGGCAGTATGGCTTTATGTGAGATTTTGGATAAACTGCCACATAAGACATAAAAGAATTTGGCTATAGGATGGATAGAATGAAATGAATGATAATAACATAAAAAACAAAACAGTATCCGGGTTGATTTGGAGATTTATGGAAAGGTGTGGGGCACAAGGTGTAAACTTTGTTGTGTCCATTATTTTGGCAAGATTACTTGCACCGGAACTGTATGGAACCATTGCATTAATTACGGTGTTTACGGCAATTTTGGAGATATTTGTTGATAGTGGAATGGGAAACGCACTTATACAGAAAAAAGACGCAGACGATGTGGATTTTTCCAGTGTATTTTACTTTAATATGTTAATGTGTGTCGTGTTATATGGTGTAATGTTTATTTCAGCACCATACATAGCAAAATTTTATAAGGACTCAGAGCTTACTCCCATTGTCAGGGTTATGAGTCTTGTATTAATTATTTCAGGCTTAAAAAATGTACAGCAGGCATATGTATCCAGGACAATGCAATTTAAAAGATTTTTCTTTGCAACTCTAGGAGGAACCATAGTGGCGGCAGTTGTGGGAATCTGGATGGCATATGAAGGATATGGCGTATGGGCATTGGTGGCACAGAACCTGGTAAATAAGGTAATAGATACAACGGTTTTATGGTTCACTGTAAAATGGAGACCCAAATTATTGTTTTCCATTAAACGTCTGAAAGGTCTTGTGTCATATGGTTGGAAATTGCTGGCATCAAGTCTTTTGGATACCGTATATAACAATTTAAGACAGCTTATTATCGGAAAGCTGTATAGTTCTTCTGATTTAGCTTTTTACAACAGGGGAAAACAGTTTCCGAACTTTGTAATTACCAATATAAATACATCCATCGACAGTGTACTTTTTCCCGCAATGTCATCCCAGCAGGATGATACTGAAAGAGTGAGATCCATGACAAGAAGGTCAATAAAAATAAGCAGCTACATTATGTGGCCGTTAATGATGGGTTTGGCATTTACAGCCACATCAATAGTATCATTAGTATTAACAGACAAGTGGCTTCCATGTGTACCGTTTTTAAGAATTTTCTGCTTTGTGTATGTATTTTTTCCTATACATACAGCAAATCTTAATGCAATTAAGGCAATGGGAAGAAGTGATCTGTTTTTAAAACTTGAAGTTATTAAAAAAGTCATCGGGCTTATTGTATTAGTGTGTACCATGTGGTTTGGTGTGGAGGCCATGACTTACAGTTTACTGGTTACAAACATTATAAGTCAGATTATAAATGCATATCCTAACAGACAGTTACTGGGATATAGTTATATTGACCAGATAAAAGATATTCTCCCGTCAATTGCAATGGCGTTATTTATGGGATTCTGCATTCTGGCTGTAGAATTGTTAAATTTAGGCGCGATAGCTACACTGATGATACAAATCGTGCTAGGCATCATTATTTATATTTGGTTATCAATTATTTTTAAGGTAGACAGCTTTTATTATCTTATGGATATGGTTAAGGAAATTAAGAACAGATAGTTTTTGATGAAGGAGAATACATTGAAAATTTTACTTACAAATCATTATGAAGGTAAACCGGCAGAAATTATAAAAAGTGCAGTGCCTGACGGATTTGAACTGGAAATGTTGGAAAGTGTTTCACAGCAGGAACTTGAGGGAAAAGTAAAAGAAGCAGATTACCTGCTGGTTAGCGGAAGGCTGAAAATCAACAGGACAGTGCTGGGAAATGCACAAAATATAAAGATGATACAAAGAACCGGAGTGGGACTTGATTCAATAGATTTGGAATACATTAGGAATCACGATATTCCGTTTTATGTGAACAAAGGTGTAAATGCACAAAGTGTGGCTGAACACACAATACTTTTGATGCTGGCGTCTCTTAGAAATTTAGTGGAAATTAACGAAAACACTAAAAGAGGAATCTGGAAAAAACAGGCTCAGGGAGTTTGCACACATGAGCTTTGCGGGAAAACAGTGGGGCTTATTGGAATGGGCGCAATAGGCAGAAAAGTGGCAGGAATGCTTAAGGCGTTTGGAGCTGAAGTTTTATATAATGATGTGTCAAAAATGAAACAGGAAGATGAGAACACCTTAGAAATAAAATTTTCCACAAGGGAAGAAATTATTGAAAAATCAGATATTATTTCTCTTCACTGCCCATTAACAGATGATACCCGCCATATGATTAATGACAGGGCTGTTAACAAAATGAAAAATGGTGTTATACTTATAAATACCGCAAGAGGTGGGCTGATTGACGAAGCAGCCCTTATTAATGGCATAAAAAATGGGAAAATAGCAGGTGCCGGCATAGATGTTTATGAGAAGGAACCGGTTGACAACAGTGAAGTATTAAATTTACAAAATGTTATTACAACACCTCACATAGGTGGGGTTACCTATGATAGTTTTTATCAGATGATGTATCAGGCAATGAGAAACATTGAAATGTTTGATAAGGGACAATTACAGGAAATAGAGCAAAGCAGATACAAATTTTAGGAGCTTATAAATGAACGTTACTGATTTAATGTTAGATTACATTATAAAAAAATCCAATAGTGATATAGGCGATGAGGTGTATTTAAAGGCAAAGCAGTGCCTTATTGATTATATCGGAGTAACCTATGGAGGAGCCTGGGAGAATGTAAATATTATAAAAGAAGTATGTGGGTCAGAAGAAACATCAGGCAACGTTAAAATCTGTGGCACAGAAATATCAACAGATATGTTAAAGACTGTTTTTTTTAATGGATTTAATGCTCACACTATGGAATTAGATGATGGAAGCCGCTTTGGAATGATTCATTTAGGAGCAGCAGTTATTTCGCCACTTGTTGCCATGGTACAAAAAGAAAGCATAGATTATAACCATTTCCTGAAAGCAATAATAATGGGATATGAAATGGCAGTAAGATGCTCCGTTGCAATGCAGCCGGAACATAAAAAAAGAGGATTTCATACATCAGGAACCTGTGGAACACTAGGGGCGGCAGTGGCTGTGGCTGTGGCACGGGGATATAACAGGGAACAGTTAAAATCAACCATATCAGCAGCAGCAACCAGCGCGGCAGGCGTGTTGGAAATACAGGAAAACAGTTCACAGCTAAAGCCTTATAATTTAGCCCACGGAGCCATGTCCGGATTTATGGCGGCGGAAATGGGAAAAACAGCAATTTTAGGACCTGATGATATACTTGGAGGGAAAAGAGGTGTTTTCCGCTTATTAGGAAATGACATTAATTTAGATTGTGTTAAGGAAACGGACTATTTTGAAATAGAGAGAATATACGTGAAGCCTTATGGGGCGTGCAGACATTGTCATACAGCAATTGAGGCAACTCTTGAGTTGAGAAATAAAGTAAAGAACACTAAGGACATTAAAGAAATAAATGTTTATACATATAAATTGGCAATTTTAGGACATAATCACAAAAAAATACAGGGAAAAAGTTCAGCCAAATTAAGCATACCCTACAGTGTGGCAAGTGCAATGATTTTAGGAAAAAGTGATATAGCGGCATTTGAGGAGAAAAATATAAATAATAGTGACATTTTACAGCTTACCGGAAAAGTAAATGTTTTTGAAGATGAAGAGTATACTAAAGAAGCTTCAAACAAGAGAATTTCCAAGGTAGAGGTAATTATGGAGAACGGAGAAAAACTTTGCAAAGAGGTACAATATGCAAAGGGAGACCCGGAAAATCCTATGAGCCACAGGGAAATAATTGACAAGTTTAACTATATGATGAAGTGGTGTGGCAAAGAAGATAAAGGAAATGTTATTTTAAATAAATTGAAAAGATAGGAGAGAAGTTATGAAGGAAACCAGAGAATTTTTGAAGTCAATAGGAATGCCGGAAGGAGATGCTTATGACCTTCCTACATCTGAGAAAAGATTCCATGATGGAGGACAGTACCGTTTTGAGGTACCGGGAATACAGAGCCCTAAAGTAATGGAAGCATTGCTGGATGAAATGGACAAGTATCAGATAAGTTTACATAGAGTAACCCAGACAAAGGGTATTATGATGTTGACAGATAATGAAATAATGGAAATGGTAAAACTGGCAAAGGATTACGGAACGGACTTGATTCTGGCAATAGGTCCAAGAGCCACAACAGATACAAGTGCCTCAGTAAACACCCCGGAAGGTGTAAGAATGGGATACAGACTTCGTGGTCAGGAACAGATTGTAAGAGCCGTGGAAGACGTAAAAAGGGCAGCAGCCTTTGGATGCCGTTCATTTTTAGTATATGATGAAGGATGCTTATGGCTTCTCAATGAAATGAGAAAAGCAGGAGAAATACCGGCAGATTGCCATTTTAAGATTTCAGCTCATGCAGGACACGGGAATCCATGCTCAGCTAAGTTACTTGAATCCATTGGAGCTAACTCAATTAACCCTGTAAGAGATATCCAGTTACAGATGCTTGCAGCAATGCGTCAGGCAATAGACATACCTATTGATATTCATACTGAAAATCCTAAGTCAACAGGAGGCTTTATAAGACATTACGAAGTGCCTGAAATGATAAGAATTGCAGCACCTATTTACTTAAAGACAGGTGGCTCTGTAGCAAAAACACATAGCTGGGACAGCTCAGAAGCAGATGCAAAGCAGAGAGCAAAACAGGTGTCACTGGTTAAGAGAGTTATAGACGCATATTATCCTGAGGCAATACAGTCACCGAAAGGAAGTATAAGATAGAAATGATTAGGAAGAAGCTTAGAGAAATAAAAATTGCAGCCAGTCAGCCCGGAGGATTAAAACGCAAAATAAAATATTATCAATTTGCAAAATTGGCAAGAAAAAATGGTGTAATTGATTTTAGAGTTGACAGAATAGCAAAGGAATATCTTCATGATTACTTTGATTATCAGGGCGAAACAAAGGAAACAAAGGAATGGGGATATAAACGTGGCATTCCTTCATATAAATTAAAATATTATGGAATGACAAAGGATAATTACAGAGATTATATATCTGATTTCGACTTTTACAATAAAGAAAATTACAGAAACCGTGATTTTGAGTCGTGGTTTGAAAATAAACTCAGTACATATTACCTGCTAATGCCTTTTAAGTCACACATGCCACGGCATTATTGGTATGCCAGGGACAAGGAGTTTTTACCACTAGATGTAGAAAACAAAAAAAACGGTTCCGTAAAGGATATTATGGATTTAATAAAAACTGAAAAGGTCATAGCTGCAAAAGCTGTTACAGGGGGACATGGGATTGGTTTTTATAAACTGCAATATGATAATGGAAAGTTTTATGCAAATAACAGTCAGATTGAAGAAAGTAAAATGACTGAATTAGTAAGAGGATTAGACAATTATATTATTACAGAATATGTGAAGCCGCATAAACATTATGAAGAATTATGCGGAAAGGATGCATTTGCGGTAATCAGAGTATTAATGATTTATGATAAAGAGGAAGGCTCAAAATTTACGGCATCATTAATACGTCTGGGCTGTAAGGAAGCCGGTGTAGTAACGGATTATCACGGAACAATATATTGTGGATTAAAATTAGATAACGGTGAAAGCTTCAAGCCTATATATAGGGAAGATGATGATACATTTATTCCCTGCCCTACACATCCGGACACAGGGAAAAATCTAATTGGTGATATTGTTCCTGATTGGGATGAATTAAAAAGATTTGTCACGGAAATATCAGAGTATATTCCAATGACACCATATTTAATAATGGACATTGTGCCTACGGATGACGGATTTTCCATATTAGAAATTAACAGCCATGGCCAACTTAGAATTTTAGAACCGTTTTATCCTTTTTTAAAGAATAAATATAATAGAAAAATATTCAAAATAAAAGAGAGATAGTATAGATATGAATGAAAAAAAAGCCATAGTTTTAGGAGGTACTGCACCTCATGCAATGCTGATAAATAAACTGAAAAAGAGAGGGTATTATGTAATACTTGTGGATTATCTTAAGGAATCCCCGGGAAAAAAGGTTGCAGATAAACATATATGTGAAAGTACCCTGGATTTAGATAAGGTTTATGATATAGCAAAAAGAGAAAATGTTAGTCTTGTAATAAGTACATGTATTGATCAGGCAAATCTTACATGCTGTTATGTGGCAGAAAAATTAAATCTTACAAAGCCATATACGTATGAAACGGCACTGGATGTCACAGATAAATCCAGAATGAAAGGGATAATGGTTGATAATCATATTCCAACTGCTGAATATATGGTTTATCATAATTTAGAGGAGATTGACTGGAAAAAAGTAACATTCCCTTCTGTTGTAAAGCCTGTGGATTGCAACAGTTCTAAAGGAGTGCATAGAGTTGACAATATAGACGAGGCAAAAAAATATGCTGCAGAGGCTATTGGTTTAAGCAGAACAAAGACCGGATTAATAGAAAAATTTAACAGTGGAAATGAAATTCAGGTAGACTGCTTTGTTACAGATGAAAAGGTTGAAGTTATTATGACAAGGCAAAAGCAAAAAATAATTGCTGAAAACGGAATGGTACTTCAATCTTTCGGTTCTATTGTTCCGGCACCGTTATCTGATGCATTAATGAAGGAGGCTGAAGACATTGCAAACAAAATTGCCAAGGGGTTTAAATTAAAAAATACACCGTTTTTCTATCAGGCTATTGTTTCAGAGGATAATCATATAAATGTTCTGGAATTTGCCCCAAGAATTGGTGGAGGCTTAAGCTATTATCTTATAAAAATGGTTACAGGTTTTGATATTGTGGAGGCTGCCATAGATTCATTTTTGGGAAACAAGGTTATTGTAAACAAAAAACAGGCAAAAAAGGTGTATTCTACAAACCTGTTATATATGCACCCGGGAGTTTTTCACCACATTGAAGGTTTTGAGAAATTAAAAAAGGAAAACATTATTAAGGACTTTTTTGTAAATAAGGAAACAGGTGATGTTATTGACGCTGATATAAGAAGTGGAAACAGGGTAGGTTCTTTTATTATAGAGGCAGATGACTATAACGAACTTTATAAAAAAGCTGCAATAGCATTTGATAACATAGAGGTACGCTCTCCTGAAGGAGAACCTTTATTAAATAGAGAAACATACATTATAAAAAAAGAGGATTAAAATGAGACATCAATTATATAATCCGGAATTTAAGTTTTATAAAGAACCGGAAGAATTTAACAAGTACACAGATATTTCAATGCTTAAATATTGCTTGGGGGCAACAATGTACATGCCGGGAACAAAGGATTTCGCCCAGGCGATTATAGACAGGAAACATCCGGGACTTACTACAATGGTGATGTGTTTTGAGGATGCATGTGAGGAGTCAAAGGTTCCCCAGGCAGAAGAAAATTCCATACACCTGTTGGATGTAATTAGTGAAAAAATGGAGAAGGGAGAGCTTACATATAAAGATATTCCTTTGATATTTTTCAGGGTACGTTCCGTTGAACAGTTTAAGCATTTTAGTTCCATGTTAAAGCCTGAGCATATAAAGGTTATAGCAGGTTTTAATTTCCCTAAATATAATAGTCTTAATGGAAGACAATACTTAGAGCATTTAAAATATTTAAATGAAAAGTTTGGGGAAATAATATATGGCATGCCAATAATTGAGGACAGCCGTGTGGCATTCAAGGAAACCAGAATGGATGAACTTATGGCTGTAAAGGAAATTATGGACGAATATAAGGACCTTATACTGAATGTCCGTGTAGGGGGGACAGATTTTTCTTCATGCTTTGGACTTAGAAGAGGAATTGACTATACAATATATGACATTATGACTGTAAGGGACTGTCTGATGGATATTTTAAACGTCTTTACAAGATTTAATGACTATACGGTTTCAGGGCCGGTATGGGAGTATTTTAGGGCAAGCAAAGACATGAAGTTTAAGGAATTACCGGAAGTTAGTCTTCAGGATACATTACTTAAGAGAACAACCCTGGTAAATAATGCCGTAGACGGTCTTTTGAGAGAACTTCTTCTGGATCAGGCAAATGGATTTATGGGAAAGACATGTATACATCCTACCCATCTTCCATATATAAATGGAATGCTTGCAGTAACAAAGGATGAGTATTTAGATGCCTGTCAGATATTAGATGCCAAAGGTGGAGTTTTAAAGGGAAGCAAAGGAATGAATGAGGTTGGACCTCATCACAGATGGGCTGAAAAAATTGTAATGAGAGCAAAAGCTTACGGTGTAATAGAAAACGAGCAAAGTTATTTTGAACTGTTTGGATAAGGTGATAACATGAATAATGAAGTAAAGCGGATACATACGCCATTAGATGACGAAGTAATAAAATCATTGAAGCCGGGAGATATGGTTCTGTTGTCAGGAAAAATATATTGCGGCAGGGATGCTGTTTTGCCTAAAGTATGTAAACTGATAAAAGAAAACAAACTGGGAGATACAGATATAAATTTGATTGGAAATGTGATTTTTCATACTGCTGTAAGTCCTGCGGGAGTTGGACCTACATCCAGCAATAAATTAGAAATTGAAAGTAGTTTTCCATTGCTGTCTAAGGCGGGAGTTAAAGTGCATTTGGGAAAGGGTGCCGTTGGAAAAGAAACAATAGAGATACTGAAAAAGTATAATTCGGTATATGCGGTAATTCCACCGGTTACGGCGTTACTTGGTGAAAATACACTAAGCAGGAAAGTAATTGCTTTTAGCGAACTGGGAATGGAAGCTTTGTATGAATTGGAAATCAGGGACTATCCTATTATTATTGCAGCGGCTCATGGTGAAAGCATATATTAAAAGGCATATGATACTTATGCCTTTTTCAACGGTTTTTTAAAAAATGCATTATGTAATTGCAAAGCTTTGTCAATATATAGGCGGAAATCATACATAGAACATACATACCCATTAAAAGAAATACAGAGCCGGTAAAGGATATATTTGAAAAATTGCCTAAGACTCTAAACAATAATTGGTGATGTAATAAGAATATTCCATAAGATATGTAACTTACAAAAGTACATGATTTAGAAATATACTTATTTTTCATAATAATATTGCCAAAATAAAAGGCGAGTACAAAGAGAATATAACCTAACAGATGAATGACAAAATTATTGGGGATAAGGCTGAATTTTATTAAAATGAATGGTACAGTCAGTATTGTAAGGATAATGACTTTTCCAGCATTAAGAAAATTCATTATATTTACATAATATTTCATAAAAAGCATACCCAACCAGAAACTTATAAGGCAGGATATGAGATTTAAAAAATTATGTATGGTAAAGAAATCCGTGTAAACTTGCCAAATGTGTAAAAGCACGAGAATACAGGTGGTAAGTATCGGTTTTGACAGAAACTTTAAAAATAACGGGTATAAAATATATAAAAAAATTATGGCACCAAGAAACCATTCTCCTAAGAGATAGTAATTAGGTATTTTATACAAAAAATATCCATCCATTCCTAACAGTGTTAAAATCATGGAAAAAGGTTTTCCGAGATAAAACAGAGAATGGTTGCTTACGGCAGTGGGAATATAGAATATTAAAAACGCCATGTAGAACATAGGAAAAATACTTTTCCAACGTTTTACATAAAAGCTTTTGTAGGACATTATTGTTGAATTGTTTTTATACAAAAGTGCACCTGAAAGCATAAAAAACATAGTGACAAAAACTAACCCCCAGTTTCCGTTGGCAAAACGATAAAGTATATGAGGGTTACAATTGATATTATAATATATAAGCGTGCAGGAAAAATGGTAGGTGACTACTCCTAAAGTGCACAGGGCACGGAGAAAATCTGCACTGGGTAAATGCTTTGGCATAATAAACTCCTTTAAATTTTATAATGAAAATTATATCATATAATAAGATAATTAGAAAGCATAGAGGTACATGGTATATGTATGACGAAAAAATAGTTACAAAGGTATGTGACACATTGGTAAAAGCAGGCTCTACATTCCTTGGAGATAAAAAAGAAGCATATAAAAAGGCAATAGCTAAGGAAACTAATGAGCAGGCAAAATGGACAATGGAAAAAATATTGGAAAATGCCTATGTTGCAGAAAAAAATCAAAGTCCGTTATGTGATGATACAGGTATTCCCCATTTGGTTTTAGAAGTGGGACCGGGTAAAGCCATAACCGGTGAAATGATTGAGTCCATTAAGGAAGGCGTGAGATGTGGTCTTAGAAAGCTTCCGGGACGACCAATGGCAATAAAAGGCAATGACAGCCAGAGAATAGACCAGTCCCAGGGGTTAGAGGATGACCCGGGAATGTTAGAGACGGCACCTATACTTATTAGAAATATTAAAGAGGATAAAATTAAACTTAACATATTAATGTTTGGAGGAGGACCGGCTATACGAGGCAGAACTTACAGGGTTTTTCACAAACACGATACCAATGTTGTATTAGATGAAATTGTGTCATGGGCTAAGGAGGCAACAAAGCAGTTAGGCTGTACCCCATGTACATTGGGAGTAGGAGTTGGACGTTCTAATTATGAGGCAGCTTCAATGATGTTAGAAGCTTTGGTGGATGGCACATATGACAGACAAAGTCCTATGGAAAAATACATTACTGAAAAGGTTAATGAAGAGAGAACCGGACCTTTAGGTCTGGGAGGGAACACCACAGTGCTTGCCACATTTATGAAGGTAGGTCCACAACGTGCCAGCGGAGTCCGTGTGGTATGTTTAAGACCATGTTGTTGCTTTGAACCGAGAATTGCTTCAGTAGAATTAGACTAATTAGGGAGGAATTAATGGACAAAAAAATTTTAGTGACAAGATCATCCATGCCGCCTTTTGAGGAATATGCAGATGAAATAAAGGATATGTGGGACACCCATTGGCTTACTAATATGGGTGTAAAGCACAAGCAGTTAGAAAAGGATCTGGCAGATTATCTTGGGATATCAAAAGAGAATATTGCATTGTTTGTAAACGGTCATCAGGCATTAGAATGTATTTTGGAAGCTTTTCAGTTAGGAAAAGAAAAGAATGCATGGGGAGAACCTAAAAATGAGGTAATTACAACACCATTTACTTTTGCATCAACTACCCATGCCATTGTGCGCAAGGGGTTAAAACCGGTATTTTGCGATATTAAGGAAGATGATTACACCCTTGATCCGGACAAAATAGAAGCATTGATAACAGACAGAACCTGTGCAATAGTTCCGGTTCATGTATATGGAAATCTTTGTGACACGGAAAAAATTGAAAAGATTGCAAAGAAACATAATCTTAAGGTGATTTATGATGCGGCTCATGCCTTTGGCGTGGAAAAAAACGGGGTAAGCAGTGCAATATTTGGGGATGCCTCAATGTTCAGCTTTCATGCCACTAAGGTATTTAATACTATAGAAGGCGGTGCGGTATGCTTTAAGGATTCATCCATGAAGAAGGTATTAAACGAATGGAAGAACTTTGGCATTACAGGTCCGGAAACTACTGAATTTATAGGTGGAAATGCCAAAATGAATGAATTTGCGGCGGCTATGGGAATCTGTAATTTAAGGCATCTAGACCATGAGATAGAGAAGAGAAGACGGGTTTTTGAACAGTATGTTAAAAATCTCTATGGAGTTGTAGGAATAAAACTGAACCTTGGTCAAAACGCAGTAAAAAGCAACTATGCTTATTTTCCGGTTTTATTTGACAAAGATAAATTCGGAAAAAGCAGGGATGAAGTATTTGATTTGCTGGCAGAACATGGAATTGGAGCAAGGAAATATTTCTATCCTTTAACTAATTCTTATGAATGTTATGAGGGAATGTTTGATGTTAAAGATACTCCTGTGGCTTATAAAGTATCTTTACAGGTGCTTACATTACCAATATATTCAGATTTGAAAATAGATGACGTAGACAGGATTTGTGAAATTATTCTAAATAATTGTTAAAACAAATAATGAAAATATATAAAATGTGCATATATAAATTGATAAATAAAAAAACATGAAACATAGGTGTTATATTTTTACCAAGGTACTCATATTTTTTTGTGAAAAATTTATATTTAAGTCTTTAAAAAAATTTGGTAATATGGTAATATAACTCATATGGTTATGTCCGAGTTAAAAGGAAGGAGAAGGTATAATGAAGAAATTTTTAGCAATTTTATTCTCGGTAGTGGTAACATTAGGCGCGATCACAGTTTTGGGGGCAAACGTAAATGATCCATATGAATTCGACGGAGACGTTATAACTAACCCGTTCTGGTGGTTATATACAACGGAAGCTCCAGAGACACAAACAGAACCGACTACAGTTGGAGCAAACTGGGTTTTGGTAGGACAGAATTCAAACAATAATTACTACTATGACAAAGCAAACATGACAGTTAATGAGGTGGTTAGCATTCAGCAGCCTGGATGGGCGTCTGAGTTAGGTATTTACTTTAACGTATCTGAAGCAATCACAAGTGTAACAGTAAACGGCGTTTCACAGAACGTAGCATCAATTGACGGAGCAGGTGCAGTAGTATACTTATCAGCACTTACTCAGGATGTAAACGAAGTTATTGTTAAGTATGGTAACAATACAGCAAAAGTTTTATTTAAGAAGGAAGCACTTTCTGAAACAGAAGCTCCAACAGAGAAGCCAACAGAAGCTCCTACAGAGGCTCCAACAGAGAAGCCAACAGTAGCACCTGTTGAGTTAAAGATTACAAGCCAGCCACAGGATGTTATGGTAAAAGCCGGAACAACAGTTAACTTTAACATTAAGGCACAGGGTGAAGGTCTTAAATATCAGTGGCAGGTAAGCAGTAGCAATGGTGAAAGATGGGGTAACACAAGTCTTGCAGGAAACAAGACAACAACATTAACCCTTACAGCGGCTGCTAATTATGATGGAAGATTATACAGATGTATCGTAACAGACAAATACGGAAAAACAGTTACATCTAATGCAGCTAAGTTATCCATTGAAAAATCACAGGCAACTTTAAAGATTACAGGCCAGCCACAGGACGTTAAAGCAGAAGTTGGAAGCACAACAAGTGTTTCAGTAAAGGCAGAAGGTGAAGGTCTTAAATATCAGTGGCAGGTAAGTAGTAGCAATGGTAAAAGATGGGGTAACACAAGTCTTGCAGGAAACAAAACAACAACATTAACATTTACAGTTTTAAGTAACTATGAAGGAAGATTATTCAGATGTATCGTAACAGATAAGAATGGAAATACAGTTACATCTAACGCAGCAAAGGTTTCATTAGGAAGCTTACAGACAGAACTTAAGATTGTAAAACAGCCGGAAGATGTTAAGGCACAGGCTGGAAATACAGTTACATTTAAAGTTAAAGCACAGGGAACAGGTCTTACATATCAGTGGCAGACAAGCAGCAGTAATGGTGCAAAATGGGGCAACACAAGTCTTGCAGGAAACAAGACAGCAACATTGTCATTTACAGCACCTGCTAACTACGATGGAAGATTATATAGATGTATAATTACAGATGCAAACGGAAAAACAGTTACATCTAATGCAGCTAAGCTTTCATTTAGTTCAACAACAGGAACAGTTAAGATTACATCTCAGCCAACAGATGTTAAGACAGGCGTTGGAAAGATTGTATCATTTAAGGTTGTAGCAGAAGGCGTAGGACTCAAGTATCAGTGGCAGACAAGTAGTAGCAATGGTGCTAAGTGGGGTAATACAAGCCTTTCAGGAAATAATACAGCATTGTTATCATTCTCAGCACCAGCTACATATGATGGAAGATTATATAGATGTGTAATTACAGATGCTAAAGGAAACACAGTTGTTTCTGAAGCAGCTAAGCTTTCAATTGGTGAAGCTACAGGTGATTCTATTATAATCAATGCTCAGCCAAAGGATGTATCAGTTGCAGCAGGTAGCGCTACATCATTTATTGTAGAAGCTACAGGTGAAGGACTTACATACCAGTGGCAGGTAAGTAGTAGTAATGGTGAAAGATGGGGTAACACAAGCCTTGCAGGAGCTAAGACAAACATTTTACAGCTTGTAGCACCATCTAATTACAACGGAAGACTTTACAGATGTGTAATTACAGATAAGAAGGGAAATACTGTAATAACAGATGCAGCAAAGTTAACTGTTAGATAATTTGTTTAAAATTCACAGAATATAAAGGGAACTTGAAAAAGTTCCCTTTTTTTTGGAAAAAAGAGAGAATGTAGATGAAAGAAAGAAATTCGAATTTAGAGTTATTAAGAATAATAGCAATGTTTATAATTGTTGCACATCATTATGTTGTGAATTCAGGCATAGTTAGTTTGTATGACTTCAATAATATATCCTTTAATATGATTTTTTCACAAATATGGGGATTTGGTGGAAAAATGGCAATAAACATATTTGTGCTTATTAGTTGTTATTTTATGTGTACATATAAATTAACATGGTTAAAAATACTTAAGTTATATTTGGAAATTAAGTTTTATTCAGTCTTAATATTTATAATATTCGTTTTAACGGGATATACAGAATTGAATATTAAAAATCTTTACAAGTTGATATTTAACGTGGCTAATAGCGTGGAAGTGTCTTTTACAGGATCTTTTATGGCATTTTATATTTTGATTCCATTTTTAAATAGAGCAATAAAAAGTTTATCACAAGCTATGCATGCAAAAATATGTTGTGTGTTATTGATTTTATACATGGGAATTTCTACTTTTATATTAACAAATGATACCTGGAGTTATATAGGATGGTATGTTACACTTTATTTTGTTGGTTCATTTTTGAGATTGTATCCAAATAAATATACGCAACAGATTAAATATGCTCTGCTTACATTATTATATTCTCTAGCTTTGGTATTTACAAGTATTGTGGTGGTAGATTACATGGGAAGCAGATTGGGATTCTACGATTATTACTATTTATGCAATGACAGCCATAAACTGTTAGCTTTTATATGTGCATTAAGTTTGTTTATGTTGTTTAATAATATTGACATAAAAAACAGTAAGATAATAAACAGTGTTGCAGGAACAACTTTTGGTGTGTTTTTAATTCATACCCGAGGTGATGCCATGAGAAAGTTTTTATGGAATGATTTGTTCAAAAATACTAAATACTATAATTCTAATTTATTCGTAGTGCATGCAATTGTCTGTACAATATTGGTGTTTGTTGTATGTGTATGTATAGATAGTTTAAGAAAAAAATATATTGAGAAACCATTATTTACAAAATTAAGTAGAATAGAGGTTTTGCAGAGGGAATGTTTTACAGAAAAAAATGAGTAAGTTAGTAATAGAGCAATTTATTAAGCATATAGAATCATTGGTGTTTCAGGTCTTAAAGGTCATTCCTATTGGAATTGGATTTGGAATACTTACAGTTATAGTGATGCAGGTATATGAGAAAATATCAGGAAAAAATATAAAAAGGAAAACAAGGTACATATTTATCTTAATATATCTGGCGATGGCTTTATATATGACCTTATTTTCCAGAAAAATAGGAAGTATAAGTAAAATTGACCTGATTCCATTTAACACCGCAGGTGGTGTCAGGTATATAATTTTATATGCCATGGCCAATGCTTTGGCGTTTATACCTCTTGGAACATTACTCCCTTTTGTGTGGAACAGGGCAAAGAACGTTAAAGTATGCGTTCTTATGGGGTTTTTTATGAGTCTGTTTATTGAAACAATGCAACTGATTTTGTGTTGTGGAGTAGTTCAGACAGAGGATTTAATAATGAATACCTTAGGCACGTACATAGGTTATATATTATACCGTGCAATAAAAAACAAGAGGGCATGAAGTGCTCTCTTTAATTGACTATTGAAAGCCTATTTTATAAATGATAAAATATTATAGAATAATTATTAAAAAACAAAGGAAGTCAGATATGAAGGGAATTATTTTAGCAGGTGGTTCAGGAACGAGACTGTATCCACTGACTATGGTAACATCAAAGCAGTTGTTACCTATATATGACAAACCGATGATTTATTATCCGTTGTCAGTTCTTATGACAGCAGGAATTAGAGATATAATGATAATATCCACGCCGGAAGACACACCGAGATTTAAGGAATTATTACAGGACGGAAGCCGCTTTGGCATTGATTTAACTTATGCGGTGCAGCCAAGCCCTGATGGATTAGCACAGGCATTTATTATAGGTGCAGATTTTATTGGTGATGACAGTGTTGCCATGATTTTAGGTGATAATATATTTACAGGTCATGGACTAACGGAGAAGCTTAGAGATGCAGCAACCATAAAAAACGGTGCTAAGGTATTCGGTTATTATGTAGATGATCCGGAAAGATTTGGAATTGTGGAATTTGATGAAAATGGACGGGCTATATCCATTGAAGAAAAGCCGGAACATCCAAAGAGCAATTATTGTGTAACAGGGCTTTATTTTTATGACAATAAAGTGGTTGATTATGCTAAGAGATTAAAACCTTCTGCCAGAGGAGAACTGGAAATAACAGATTTAAATGCAATGTATCTTAACAATAATGAATTAGATGTGGAATTGTTAGGACAGGGATTTACATGGTTAGATACGGGAACTCATGAGAGTCTGGTGGAAGCTACTAACTTTGTAAAGACGATGGAAGAACATCAGCACAGAAAGATAGGATGCCCTGAGGAAATCGCATATTTAAATGGCTGGATTTCCAGGGAAGAGGTTATGCAGGCATATGAAATGATGAAGAAAAATGAGTATGGCAGATACCTTAAAGATGTTGTTGATGGAAAATACATAGAAATGTTAAAGGAATTAAGATAAGGAAAAAGAATTATGAATATAATAGTTACAGGTGGAGCAGGATTTATTGGAAGTAATTTTGTATATTTAGAATTAGAGAAGCATCCGGAGGACAGAATTATATGTCTTGACAAGCTTACATATGCAGGAAATCTTGCAACATTAGGAGAAGCCATGAAGAACCCTAACTTTAGATTTGTTAAGGGAGATATTGCAGATAAGGAATGTGTTGAGAAATTATTTGAGGAGGAGCATCCGGATATTATTGTAAACTTTGCAGCTGAGTCTCACGTAGACCGCTCAATTGAGGATCCGGGAATTTTCCTTAAGACAAATATAATGGGAACGCAGGTGTTAATGGATGCCTGCAGAAAATATGGAATAAAGAGATATCATCAGGTATCAACAGATGAAGTATATGGGGATTTGCCTTTAGACAAACCTGATTTATTCTTTACAGAGGAGACTCCTATACATACATCATCACCTTATTCAGCGTCAAAGGCAGGTGCGGATTTGCTGGTAATGGCATATCATAGAACTTTTGGGCTTCCTGTTACAATAACAAGATGTAGCAATAACTATGGACCATATCATTTTCCGGAGAAACTGATTCCACTTATTATTTCGAGAGCTTTGGCAAATGAAACATTGCCGGTATATGGAAAAGGTGAAAATATAAGAGACTGGCTCTATGTAAAGGATCACTGTAGTGCCATTGATTTAGTAATAAGAAATGGCAGAGAGGGAGAAATATATAATGTAGGCGGTCACAACGAAAAGAGCAATTTGGAAGTTGTAAAAACAGTAATTAAGCAGCTGGGAAAACCGGAAAGCCTTATAACTTTTGTAACAGACAGACCGGGACATGACATGAGATATGCAATTGACCCTACAAAAATACATAATGAGTTGGGCTGGCTGCCGGAAACTAAATTTGAAGACGGAATAAGAATGACCATTGACTGGTATTTAAATAACAGAGAATGGTGGGAAAATATCATAAGCGGAGATTACCGCAATTATTTTGAAAAGATGTATGTTGAAAAGGACAGAGCATAGAAGATGAAGGTACTGGTAACAGGAGTAAAAGGTCAGCTGGGATTTGACCTTATGAATGAGCTGAAAAAAAGAGGTCATCAGGCAGTAGGTGTAGACGTGGAAGAAATGGACATCACTGATGAGGTGGCAGTTAATAAAATAATAAAGGAAATTAATCCTGATGTGGTTATTCACTGTGCAGCATGGACGGCGGTGGACGCTGCGGAAGATGAAGAGAATGTACCAAAGGTAATGGCTGTAAATGCTACAGGTACTGAAAACATTGCCAAGGTGTGCAACGAAATTAATTGCAAAATGGTTTACATAAGTACAGACTATGTATTTAACGGTCAGGGAGAGACTCCGTGGCAGCCGGAGGATGAGAGAAATCCTCTTAATGTGTACGGAAATTCAAAATATTTAGGTGAACTGGCTGTACAAAAGTATATGGAAAAGTACTTTATAGTGAGAATTGCATGGGTATTTGGTATTAACGGAAAGAACTTTATTAACACAATGCTTAATCTGGGACTTACCCATGACAGGCTGACGGTGGTTTCTGACCAGGTAGGAACCCCTACTTATACCTATGATTTGTCCAGGTTGTTAGTAGATATGGCAGAAAGCGATAAGTATGGCATATATCATGCAACAAATGAAGGTGGTTACATCAGCTGGTATGATTTTACAGTGGAAATAATGAAGCAGGCTGCTAAATATAATGATAAGTATAGTAAGGTGGAGGTTTTACCGGTAGGAAGTGATATGTATCCCGCTAAAGCCAAAAGACCGTCTAACAGCAGAATGGATAAATCAAAGCTTAAGAATCAAGGCTTTGAACCACTGCCGGATTGGAAAGATGCACTTTCAAGATATTTACAGCAGAAAATGGAGATAGAAAATGGGACAAATTAAAGTAACGAAATGTGATATAGAAGGTTTATGTGTGATAGAGCCTACAGTTCATGGAGATGACAGAGGATATTTCATGGAAACCTACAATTTAAACGATATGAAGGAAGCCGGACTTGACATGGTTTTTGTTCAGGATAATCAGTCTATGAGCACAAAGGGTGTTTTAAGAGGATTACATTACCAGAAGGAATATCCTCAGGGTAAGTTAGTAAGAGTTATAAAGGGAACGGTTTTTGACGTGGCTGTGGATTTAAGAAGAGATTCAAAGACATATGGCAAGTGGTATGGTGTGGAACTGTCAGAAGAAAACAAGAAACAGTTTTATATTCCTGAAGGATTTGCCCATGGATTTCTGGTGCTGTCAGATGAAGCAGAGTTTTGCTACAAGGTAACGGATTTTTATCATCCGGGAGATGAAGGTGGTCTTGCATGGAATGACCCTGAAATAGGCATAAAGTGGCCTAAGGTAATAGGGGAATATAGTGGAAGTGCATCACCTAAAGGGTATAAAATGGAAGATGGAACCCTACTTAATCTAAGTGACAAGGATAAACAGATGAAAGGGTTTAAGGAAACATTTAGATTTTAGTATAAAATAGTATTAAGTCACCTGAAAATTTTGACTTTAAATGAGGATAATACATGAATAAAAAGAAAAAAGTTTTACATTTAGTTGAGGCTATGGGTGGGGGAGTATTTACATATTTAGCGGAATTAGCCAATGGCATGAGCGATGAATTTGATGTATCCATTGCTTTTGGTATGCGAAAAGAAACCCCGGAAAACTATGAGGACTATTTTAATGAGGGTATTAAACTTATTAAGGTTGAGAACATTACCAGAAGTTTAAATGTGGTAAGAGACATTAAGGCATATATTGAATTAAGAAAGATTGTAAAAAAAGAAAAGCCGGATATAATTCATCTTCATTCATCTAAGGCGGGAGCGTTGGGAAGATTGCTTGTGGGAACAGGAAAAGCAAAGATGTTTTACACCCCTCATGGTTACAGTTTCCTAATGGAAAATGAGTCAGGGATTAAACAACAGATTTATAAAACTATGGAAAAAATCCTTGGAAAAAGAAAATGCCTTACAGTGGCATGTGGAAAAAGTGAGTGGGAGCAAAGCAGGATAGTTACCAAAAATTCCACATATATTAGTAATGGAGTAAACATAGACAAACTTAATGCTAATTTGATTAATGCTAATGAGCAAAATTTAGAGGATTTTAATATAAAGAAGAATGTTTTTACGGCCTATACCGTAGGAAGGATTAATTACCAGAAGTGGCCGGAGTTGTTTAACGAAATTGCACAAAAATTGCCGGAAATGCAGTTTGTATGGATAGGTGATGGGGATATGCGTGATAAGCTGACGGCTGACAACATAGTTATTACAGGCTGGCTGGAACATAAAGAGGCAATGGAATTAAGCACAAAGTTTGATACGTTTATTCTGGCTTCGAGATATGAAGGGTTGCCTATTTCACTGTTAGAGGCAATGTATATGAAAAAAGCCTGTGTGGTTAGCAATGTAGTGGGAAATCGTGATGTAATAAAGAATGATTATAATGGTTACATTTGCGATGAAACAGATCAGTTTGTAGAGGCGTTAAAAGACATAGAAAAGGGAAACAGTGACAAGCTGATAGAACAGGCATATTCAGATATATTAAATGAGTTTAACAGCAAGTGCCTGTGTAATAAATATAAAGAAGTATATAATGAAAGTAGAAGCAAATGAAGAAAATAAATGTTCTTGTGCTGATAACTGTCATGGATAGAGCCGGGGCTGAAACCATGATGATGAATTATCTTAGAAATATTAATAGGGAAAAAATTCATATGGATTTTCTCATAAACAGAGAACAAAAAGCTGATTATGAGGATGAAATAGAAAAATTAGGTGGCAGAATTTATCATATGTGCCCTTTATATCCGGGCAAATTCCATAGATATAAAAAGGAATTCAGGAATTTCTTAGAAGAACATCCGGGATATGATGTTATTCATTCAAATCTTGAAGAAAGAAGTTACTTTGCCTTTAAAATTGCAAAGAAAATGGGAATCCCCGTAAGAGTTGCCCATGCTCATTCGGCTCCGTGTGGTCGTAATATGAAAATGATTATGAGGCTGTATTTTAGAAGGAAGCTTCAGAAGTATTGTACTCACAAAGTGGCATGTGGTGAAAAAGCGGCAAAATGGCTTTTCGGAAGTGATGCAGACTTGGTAGAAATGGAAAGTTTCGTAAAGGGAGAAAAACATTCAAAAAATACTGTGGTTTTAATGAAGAATGCCGTTGACACTGATAAGTTCAGTTATTCAACAGATGTAAGGGAAAAAGTACGAAAAAAAATGAAGATAAGCAGAGATACTTTGGTTATTGGACATGTAGGCAGATTTACACATGATAAGAACCAAAGTTTTTTAATTGATATATTTAAAAATGTTAATATCCTCAATAAAAAATCCGCAATGATGTTAATAGGTGGAGGGAAACCTAAAGAGGAAATTAGCTATAAAGAAGAAATTGAGAGAAAAGTGCAGCAGTCAGGACTTAAGGGCAAAGTTAAGCTTTTAGGGGTAAGGGAAGATATAAATGAGCTAATGCAGGCAATGGATATATTGGTGATGCCTTCTAGAACAGAGGGATTTCCGGTGACATTGGTGGAAGCACAGGCGGTGGGACTTTGCTGTTTAGTTTCAGATGCCGTGGGCTATGACATAAATATGACAGAAAAAATCCAGTATAAATCATTAGAAGAGGATGCTTCTCAGTGGGCACAAAAAATATTATCCATGACA
>OCQB01000455.1_pt1 | contig 45479 bp, 20 predicted proteins | sample 1538631 | NCBI WGS metagenome assembly OCQB01 (sample SAMN04571713, study PRJEB22368) | human gut metagenome | biome: human gut; material: stool | host: Homo sapiens | place: Luxembourg | collected 2012-10-19
CAAATACGCTCTTGAGTTCTCAAACCACCACCACTCACCCACCTTACGGAACCCCAGCCGGGGAACCACTCGCTGAGCGGCAGCGAAGAGTTAATTTACACGAACCCCGGCAATCACGCAACCCGGCCCCTCACGGACACCCCGCGAACCATTGCAAAACAACACATCCACCGGCGTGTCGAAAACACGTGGAAACGGGCGGCGGACGCCACCGCACGGCACAGGACCGCCGGAAAAACCCACCACAAACCAACACCCGGGCGTGTCGCAACCGCGGTGAGTGAATGCGCGCGGCTAAAGAACAAATACAAGACGACCAGCAGTCAAAACATCCAGCGGGAAAACAACACGACTACGCTTGGCACACATTCAGCAGCGTCAATTCGCCCATCCAGCTTGCGTTATGCCATCCAGTTTGCGTCTTGCCTCACCATTTGCGAGACACTCCGCCTACCAACGCTTGCCGCACCGTTTACCGCCATTGCCTGATCTTCCGGCTGCGCTCCAAGGCCCGCGACCCTCGGCATGCAGCACACCAAGATGATGTTTCATAGCGACCAGCATGATATGCGTATCTTCCAAGCCAAGATGCCGTTCATTTTGGGAAGCGTCCAACGCGCCCTGACGTTTGGCATACGCATCCAACGTGTTATTGCCATACGGATGCTCATCATCGGGAATCGACCCCTCATCCCAACGACGGCTCATCGGCAACGTGTCGATGATCGTAATATTGCCAGCACGATAGCTTTCCGCATATCCGGCAACGTTCAACATGAAAAAGCTGTGCTCGAACCGGGCGTTGTGTGCAACGTACGGCTGCTGTTCAAGCCGTTGCAGCAATCCGACCTGTGCTTCGGGCCATTCGTCAAACAAACGAAAGTCCATGCCGGCACGATCGCGCACGTCAATACCGGTAAGGTCGAGAATCAGAGGATTGCCGAGCAGTGCGTTCTGTGCAGGAACTCCGAAGGAAAGACGCGCCTGGCCGTACGCGTCGCCAGCCTCGTAATAGCCCTGTTCGTAGCAGTAGCCCGAGGGCTCGCCGGCCGGACGTGGCGAGATCATATTCATGAATTCGAACCCGGCGTCGATGATGTACACGCGGGCCGGATCCGTGCCTGTGGTTTCAATATCAATGCCCATTACCGTGTCGAGGTCACGTCCAGGAAGGTAAGCGTCACGCCAATCCGACTTTTTGTAATCCGCCAAACGTCGAGCCTGCGCGTTCTCCGCCGAGTCAGCGGAACTTCCAAAGGAGCCAAAAGAACCGCTTGAACCCTTGCCAGTAGAGTCAAGGGCCCCATAATCGAACACGCGCGAACCTCCCGGACTCGTCACCCCGCTCAAGTTCGCGCGCGACATGGCGTAATCGCTGGCACGCTTCTGTTCACGTTCTGCGGCACGACGTTCGGCACGGCCATTGACGATCTGTGCGGTGCGATCCTGAATATTGTCGAGGTTCACACGGTTGTCCGCTCCAGCAACAGGCTGCAGCACGGGAACCGTCACCCGTTCCCGGCGTTCTTCGGCAATAGTCCACAAGCCCATCGCAACGCCAATTCGACGCAACATGGCGATTTCGTCGCACAACCGACGGTTCGCATATGCGAGCGCACGAGGCAAACGGTAAGAAGCGATCAAACGGTCGAAATCCGTCATGAAAGCGGTGCTACATTGCGCGATGATGGATTCGAGACGGTCGCGTACCATCAGATCCTTTTTCAGCAGATTATGCAGCTGCTGGGCGGATAATACCGAATCCTGCATGGAATCCGTTGTCTTCGGAGTCGGCAAAAGCGCGGTATCGGCGGCGTTCAATACGGCAATCAGGTCAATGCTTTGGCTTTGCGCGGCTCCAATGCCGTGTTCCAAGTCGAGGGATGCGACCCACTGCCAGTCGATAAGCTGGTTGTCGGCGTTTTTCGGCATCGATGCCGACCATTGGTTGATGTCTTGCTTGGCTTCAGTAAGCCAGGAACGGCCCGTCTTTGCTTCGTTCATACTTTGCATGGTAGCCGAGAGGGGGCGCAGTACACGTCGACGCCCCTGAAAAACATACTGCTTCTCGGATAGCGCAATCTCCTTTTTTCAAGATTCGAAAGCGTATCTTTAATTCGTTTATTCCGCTAAATTCAATACAGAAAAGAAATTAATGTTGCAAAAAACGATTATGTTCACAAAAAATACCATGCTTGACTGTGTCCATGCACGTTGCGCACGTAGTACGACGTCACGTACGAAATCGTTTCGCCATGATGATGACGCAGATGGTGCTGAAAATATCACGCGATATAACGCTGTGAAAAATAATCTTGCGAAATGCAAACATGGTTACCTACATACGTGCGTGTGCCGTGGGGAATGCGATGCGTGCGCACATCGCACGGGATATACGAACGATGGCATGACGAAAGAATGATGGTATGACAAAAAAGGGAGAGGCTCGTAGGCCTCTCCCTCTGCTGGGTATTCACGGATTTCCGCAACGATCGGATTCGTAACAACCGGATTCCGTGTTGATTAGATTCCGTGTTGATTGGATTCCGCAACGCCTTTGCCGCACATTATGCGCTTACAGCGGCACTTACCCCCTGGTTTACAGTTCGAATCCGAGTTCGGCTGCGGCTTCGTTAGGAACCGGATCATCGCACCAGAAATCCTCAAGATTCTCGTTGGTGGCGAGGCTGCGGATTTCCGCCTTGTCGATATACAGTTCACCGCTTAAATGGTCAGTTTCGTGCTGGAAGATGCGGGCCGGCCAGCCGTGCAGATGCTCCTCGTGCTGTTTGCCGTCTTCATCTTGCCAGCGGGCTGTAATGTCGAGCCAGCGTTTGCGTACCGCCTGATAGCCGTCGAAACTCAGACAGCCTTCGTAGAAGCTGCGGGTTTCGGTGCCGATCGGCTCATAGCTGGGGTTGATGATGACATGGAACGGGAATTCAGCCGCTTCACGCGGATCATCGTCATCGTCGTCACGCACATGGTCTTCCACCACGGCGAGGGCCAGTCCAAGACCGATCTGGGTTGCGGCAAGGCCTACGCCCGGCGCTTCGATCATGGTGACGCGCATGGTCTCGATGAGTTTGTCGAGCGTTTTGCGGCTCAGCTGGCCTTCGTAGGCTGCGGTCTGCTGACGTAGTACCGGTTCGCCTGCCTGCACGATGGGAAGCAGTTGTTCCTTGCCGCCAGTTTTGATGAGTTTTTCAACCTCGCGGTTGAGTTCGAGGTTGACTTTCGAGTTGCGTCCAAACATGGGTTTCCTTCGCATATTGGTTCGGGATTTTGGATTGCCGAATGATGTGTATCGGCAGTTTGGTTACAGGGCAAGTTCTTCGGCTACGACTTTGGCGAGACGGTCGCAGACCTCGTCGGCCTGCTGTTGGGTTTCCGCTTCGGCCATGACGCGCACGAGCGGTTCGGTGCCGGATGGGCGCAATAGCACGCGGCCGGTGTCGCCGAGCATTTTCTCTTCGTGTTCGACGGCCGCCTGCACTTTGGCATTGGTTTTGGCCGCGAGCTTGTCGACGTTCGGCACGTTGATGAGGGTTTGCGGCAGTTGCGGGAAGTCGGATGCGAGTTCTTTGAGGCTTTTGCCGGAGTTGACCACTTCGTTGCATAGGGTCAATGCGGTGAGGGTGCCGTCGCCGGTGGTGGCGAATTCGCGGTTGATCACGTGTCCGGACTGTTCGCCGCCGAGCGAATAGTCACCGCGCAGCATTTCCTCAAGCACGTAACGGTCACCCACGCCGGTTTGCACGGTTTTGATGCCCATGGAACGCAGGGCGAGTTTCAGGCCGAGGTTGCTCATCACGGTTACCACGAGGGTGTCGTGGTTGAGCTTGCCCGCATTCTTCTTGGCACGCGCAAGAATGCCCATGATTTGATCGCCGTTGACCATGGTGCCGTCTTCATCCACGGCGAGGCAACGGTCGGCGTCACCGTCGAAGGCCACACCCAGATCGGCTCCGGAGGCCTTGACCATGGCCTGCAGCTGTTCGGGATGTGTGGATCCGGCGTTCTTGTTGATGTTGTAGCCGTCTGGCGAAGCGTTGATCACGATCACGTCTGCACCGGCGCGGCGCAACGCTTCCGGCGCGACCACGGAGGTGGCGCCGTTGGCGCAGTCGGCCACGACTTTCAGTCCTTTCAGCGGTGTCGGCTGGGACTTGTCAGGCCCAATGGGGGCGATGGTGGACACCAGATGGTCGATATACAGGTTGGTTGCGGTTGCCGTGTCGTGGCTGATGCGGCCCACACCGGCACCTGTCGGACGTTCCCAATCCTGGCCGAGCACACTTTCGATTTCGTCTTCTTTGGTATCAGGCAGTTTGAAACCGCCACGTGCGAAGAATTTGATGCCGTTGTCGGGCATGGGATTATGGGATGCGGAAATCACGGCACCCATTTCCACATTCAGCACGGAAGTCAGGTATGCGACACCCGGAGTTGGAATAATGCCCGCGTCGATCACGTCAAATCCGCCTGCGGACATGCCTGCGGACAGTGCCGCTGCAAGAAAATCGCCGGAAACGCGAGTATCGCGGCCGACCAGTGCACGGCGACGACCGTCGAATTCGCTTTTGTCTCCGTCATCGCCAAGCACGCGCACCGCAGCATCGCCCAAATCCAACGCAAGCTGTGCGGTCAAAGCCCTATTCGCCAATCCTCGAACACCGTCTGTTCCGAACATACGTGGCATGAGTCTCAAGTCCTCGCTATCTCAAGTTATATTGCCGTGCACCATCGTACTCAACGGGTTCACCATTCAACGAAATAGTCGACAGCATGTTGCGATACCTGCAAATCACAGTATGCGATGTCAGGCAAACCGCAGTATGCAATGTCGTGAGATTTCCACAATCTCAAGTTTCTTGCAATCTCACTCCCATCCTCCGATTCCGACCGACTGGGCCATTATGGGCCCGAAAGACCCACTGTCCATAACCGTTATGGGACCGGCTTTTGTTCGGGATGGCTTGTCTGGAAGCAAACAAGCCCGGACTGGCAGCGAGATAAGTCACGCCGTCAGTCCGGGCTTGTGATGCAATATCACAGAGTGATATCAGATGGCAGTTACCAAAAGTAGCTACCAAAAACAACTACTGTAGTGGTGTCAGGAACGGCATCAGAGGGACGCGTTGAAATCGCGCACCTTGAGCGTGCGATGCGACGATTCAACATTGCCGCGCACAATGCGCTGCAACGCGTTGTCGGCGTCCGCATGCGAAGCCAGCCAAGCATCACCGAGATCCACCAGCGTGGCCGGATCGGCATAGCTCGGGTACAGGCCTTCCAGCAGAGCCTCAGCCATGTGGAAGGTCTTGTTCTTCCAAATCCAGTCAGCAACCTCGAAATACTTGGCCGCATACGGTTCAGCCAAGTCGGCACGTGGAGTGGATGCGAAGCCGCGGGCCACGGATTCCAACTGCATGTTGGTCAGCTCGTCGTTGTGCAAAGCCTCGTTCCAAGCCCATTCCTTGGCTTCCGCAATGCCTGCGACCGCACGTGCACCCAATGCGAACTCACGGTTCTCAGTAGTTTCGCGCTTGGCAAGTTCCGCGTCGATGTCGCTCTGGCCAATGGCGTTGATCGTGCTCAATGCGTTGATGATGGTCCAACGGAAATTATTGTCAATCTCCAAGCCGTCAAGCTTCACGGAACCATCGAGCAGACCCTTCGCATTCGCTTCGAACGCAGCATCGCCCGGCTCACCATAACCCAAGTAAGCGGTGATCAGCTGGAACTGCTCGTCGGAACCGGCTTCGGCAGCCTGAGCCAGCTTGAACAGTTCGGCAGCCACATGCTCCACCACTTCGGCACGGTCGGCCGGAGCAGTGTAATGCCATGCGGTGGTGCTGACCTGCGCCAAAGCGTAACGGAACGTGGTGGACTCATGTTCCGTGGCGAGCGCAGCCAAAGAGGTTTCGATGAACTGCTTTGCCGGCAATTCGCCGTCACGAGTCATATCCCAGAATGCAAGCCAAATCACGGAACGAGCCAGCGCATCGTCGAAACGATACAGGTTCTCCGCAGCGAACTTGAGGCTCTTCTCATCGAAGCGCAGCTTCGTGTATGTCAAATCGTCGTCATTCACCAAAATCAGCGCCGGACGTGCCTTGCCGGCAGCCGCTTCGACAATCGTCAGTTCGCCGTCAACATCAAGTTCGAACTGGTCGGTACGCACGATCTTGCCGGTCTCCGGATCCTCATTGTAGAAGCCGACAGCCAGACGATGTGCACGCAGCACCGGATGTTCAGCCGAAGCGGACTGACGCAACGCAAGCTGCCGAATCGTACCATCCTCGTTTTCCTCAACTTCGGTAGCGATGGTGTTGATGCCGGACTGTTCAAGCCACTGGGCGCTCCACGCCTTGAGATCGCGGCCGGACGTCAACTCGAGTTCAGCCAGCAGATCGGCGAGCGTAGCGTTGGAGTACGCATGCTTGTCCAAATAGTTGTTGATGCCCTTGAAGAACTTCTCACGACCCACATAGAACACGAGCTGCTTCAGCACGGAAGCACCCTTGGCATAGGTGATGCCGTCGAAGTTGACATACGTGTCGTTCAGATCGTTGATCGGCGCGACGATCGGGTGGGTGGTGCTCAGTTGATCCTGGCGCAGTGCCCAGCTCTTCTCGCCGGAGCTGAACGTGGCCCAAGCGTCCTTCCATTCCGTGGCTTCGGCAGTGGCAAGGGTGGATGTGAACTCAGCGAAAGACTCGTTAAGCCACAGGTCGTTCCACCACTTCATGGTCACGTAATCGCCGAACCACATGTGTGCAAGCTCGTGCAGCACGGTGACGACACGGCGCTCGGCATACGCGTCGGTGACCTTCGATTCGAACACGTACTGGTCACGGATAGTGACCATGCCAATGTTCTCCATAGCGCCGGCATTGTATTCCGGCACGTAAATCTGGTCATACTTAGCGTACGGATACGGCACGCCCCAAGTCTTCGCATAGAAGGCAAAACCCTTCTTGGTGATGTCGAACAGGTAGTCGACATCCTTGGCGAACGCTTCGGCGAGCGCCTGACGGCAGTACATGGCCATCGGCACGGTGCGGCCGTCTTCGTTGGCGTATTCGGTATGCCATTCGGCGTATGGGCCTGCGCAGATGGCGGTGAGATAGGAGCTCATGGTCGGCGTGGATTCGAACACCCACAGTTTGGTGGTTTCGGCTTCGTGCGTGCCGAGCGTGCCTTCTTCGGTAACGGTTTCGTTGTCGGTCACGGATGCGGCAGGCATGTTGGAGGTGACGATCCATGACTTGGCTGCAAGCACGGAGAAGTCGAACACGGCCTTGATGTCAGGCTGGTCGAACACGGCGTACACGCGACGGGCATCCGGCACTTCGAACTGGGAGTACAGATAGATGTTGCCGTCGGACGGGTCGACGCTGCGGTGCAAGCCTTCACCGGTGTTGGAATACTGGCACAGCGCCTTGACGGTCACTTCGTTGTGCGCTTCGAGGTTCTTCAGTTCGATACGGCTGTCGGCGAACGCTTCGGCCGGATCGAGAGTTGCGCCGTTGAGCACGATTTCGCTCACTTCGGTGGCGATCAGGTCGAGGAAGCTGGTAGCCCCCGGCTCAGCGTCGAACGTGATGGTGGTTTCAGAACCGAAATTTTTGGCTCCACGGGTCAGGTCAAGTTTGACCGTGTAATGAACCGGTGCTGCGATAACGCTTTTGCGTTCTTCCGCTTCGATTCGGGTGAGATTTGCTCCTGGCATGTCACTCCTTTTTTATTGGGAAATTCCTATTTGTGGAATAGGAGACGGCGCAACCGATTGTGCCGGTTACGCCGTCCTTCTTTTGATTATGCAATCAACAATTATTGACGATCTGTCGATTCATCATTGCGCTGCGTTCAATCCCATCGCTTCGTCAACATCCTGCGCGATGTCGGCAACGACCGGAACGATCATCGGCTTGCGATGCAGCTGACGTGCGACCCAGCTACCCAACGTACGACGCATGATCTGCTGAAGCTTGTACGTATCGTGCGTGCCAGTCATCATCGCATCCTGCAATTGCTCGACGATCTGATGACGGACCTTGTCGAATTCGCTTTCGTCTTCGGCAACCGCGTTGAGATAGATCTTCGGACCTGCGACAACGTCAGCGGTTTCCGTATCGACAACGACGAAGCTTGACACGAAACCTTCCGTGCCTAGAATACGACGCTTCTCAAGCTCTTCCTCGGTAAGTTCGCCAACGGAATCGCCGTCAACGTACACGTAACCGCATGGCACGGAACCGACAACAGCAGCCTGGCCGTGGTACAAATCGACCACGTCGCCATCTTCAGCGAGCACCACATTCTGCGGATCGACACCCGTCTTAACCGCAATCATGCCGTTCGCCACCAAATGGCGGTTCTCACCATGAATCGGCATGGCGCACTTCGGCTTGACGATGTTGTACATGTACAGCAGTTCACCCTCATTGCAGTGGCCGGACACATGCACGGCGGCATTGTCTCGATTGACCACGCGGGCGCCAAGCTGCACCAGCTTGTTGATGACCTTGTACACGCCATGCTCGTTGCCTGGAATCAGGGAGCTCGCAAGAATGACCGTGTCGAATTCGTTGATGGTGATGTCGCGATGGTTGCCGTCGGCGATGCGGCCAAGTGCGGCCATCGGTTCGCCCTGGGAACCAGTGCACATGTAGACGAGCTTGTCATCCTGCACGTCATGAGCCTTCTTCAGATCGATGACCGTGTCTTCAGGAAGCCTCAAGTAGCCCAAATCCGCAGCAATGGACATGTTGCGAACCATGGAACGGCCCACGAACACCACCTTGCGGCCATACTTGTGAGCGGCGTCAACAACCTGCTGCACGCGGTGCACATGGCTGGAGAAGCTGGCCACAATGATCTTGCGCGTGGCCTGGGCGAATGCCTGATCAAGCGCTGGACCAATGGTGGTTTCCGGCTTGACGAAGCCTGGAACCTCAGCGTTGGTGGAATCCATCATCAGCAGATCCACGCCCTTTTCACCAAGCTTGCCGAACTCCACCAAATCGGTGATGCGATGGTCGAGCGGCAGCTGATCGAGCTTGATATCGCCGGTATCGATGAGGCTTCCGGCCGGAGTCTGCACGAACACAGCCAGAGCGTCCGGAATGGAATGCGTGACGTTCACAAACTCAAGATTGAACGGACCGACCTTCAGCTTGTCGCGTCCCTTGACCTCAACCAGTCGCGGATTGATGCGATGCTCCTTGCACTTGGCTTCGACGAAAGCCAACGTGAGCTTGGAACCGATCAGCGGAATATCAGGGCGAAGCTTCAGCAGATACGGCACGCCACCGATATGATCCTCGTGGCCGTGGGTGAGCACCAGAGCATCGACCTTGTCGAGACGATCCTTGATGTAATGGAAGTCAGGCAGGATCAAATCAACGCCCGGCTGCTCCTCTTCAGGGAAAAGCACACCGCAGTCGATGAGCAGCAGATGGCCGTTGTATTCGACCACGTTCATGTTACGGCCGATTTCACCAAGACCGCCAAGGGGCACGATGCGCATGGAACCCTTGCGGTACTTCGGCGGAGCGATCAACACGTCATCCTGCTGGGGTGCGGTGGTCTGCGGGGCAAGACGGGAATTACGACGGTTGCCGGCAGAAGAGCTTGCCGCATTGGAATTCTTGGATTTCCTAGCAGGCTTGACGCTTTTCACATTCTTGACGCTCTTCGCGCTCTTCGTGCCCTTGGAGGAGCCACTACCATTGCCGCGGGAACCGCCACGACCAGAAGACTTCGCCTTCTTGGAAGTCGTTTCGGCCTTGTTGGCCTTCTCGGAGCTTACAGACTTCGCGGATTTCACATCCGCGGTCTGGGTGTTTTCAGTGCGCTTGGCAGCTTTGCTGCCGCGCTTGTGCGTAGTTACTGTTTTGGTTTCTTCTATAGCCATTTCCTAGTTGGATTTCTATTACTAATTGTCTCCGCCTGTGCGGAAACGAGGAATTCAGTAGGTTTGCCGCATTACGGTAAACCGGTAGTCGCAATGCTTGCCGTAATCACCATTGCAAGTCAGTGCCGTAAACATCGCTACTGCAGGTACGGCAATCATCGCAATAATCGCAATCACAGCAAGCCGGAAGCGCGCATGCCATCCTCCGCGCGCTTAATCTCAGCTTCGCCCGGACCGACGTTCGGCAAACGCATCGTCGTGGAATCGAGAACGCCACGCACCTTCAACGACGCCTTCGCCATAACAGCTTGGAAACCGTTGCCATTCATCGCTTCGACCAGCGGGGCAAGCTGCACGGCAATGCGCTGTGCCTCATGAATGTCGCCGCGATCGAACGCAGCAGCCAAATCACGCATCGGACCGGATGCGGCATGCGCGATCACGGAAATAATGCCGACCGCGCCAACCGAAAGGAACGGCAGGAACAGACCGTCATCGCCCGAATACCAAGTTAAACCGGTTTCCATACGCTTACGCACGGCACCCGCGATATCTCCGGTAGCGTCCTTGACCGCCTTGACATGATCAAGTTCAGCCAAACGACGGTAGGTTTCCAACTGAATGTGCAAACCGGTACGGCCAGGCACATCGTAAACGATAATCGGCTTGTCGGCGGAATCATTGACCGCCTTGTAGTGACGGAACACGCCTTCCTGCGACGGGCGCGAATAGTACGGAGCGACCACAAGCACCGCATCGGCGCCCGCCTCCTGAGTCTGCTCCACCATGCGCACAGTGTGGGCAGTATCATTGGAACCCGCGCCGGAGATGACCGGCACGTCCACGACCTCCTTGACCGCTTGTACCAGCTCGACCTTCTCCTCCATGTGGGTGGTGGGAGACTCACCCGTGGTGCCATTGACCACAAGGCCATCAGCACCATCGGCAACAAGCTGCTTCGCAAGCTTCTGTGCGGCCTCAAAATCAACGGAACCATCGGACTTCATGGGGGTGACCATGGCCGGAAGAATACGTCCGAAAGGAGCAGGATCAAGAAGATGCATAGTACCGTCAGTCATGGTACCAACGGTACTTCCCGCCACGGACGCCGAAGCGTCCGAGTTCGTGACCATATCGCAATATGAGCTACCTCCTCGAGACCAAAATCCCCCAGCAAGTGGAAAAATCGGTACGCTTAGCCGCATACTCAGGTGGATTCAAGCCAAATGACTTCACGATTTTGATCTGGTGACCGCACGATTTCGGAATATCGCACGATTTTGATTCCCTGCCCGCACGACACTCCAAAACAGTGCGGTCACCAAGAGGGAAAAGTACGGCCACCAGAACAAACTCAGGCAAGGTATTGGGTGGGGTTCTGTTCGAACTTGGCGGCGCAGCCCGGGTTGCAGAAGTAGTAGGTGGTGCCGTTGTATTCGCGGGTGGCTGCAGCGGTGGCCGGATCGACGCTCATGCCGCAGACCGGATCCTTGGCGGGCGCGCTCTGGTCGGTGACGGCAGTGTGGCCGCAGCAGGAGTACGCGCCGCCCATGCCTTCCATACCCTCGTGCATACCTTCCTTCTTGGCCTTGTGATCACTGAACAGTCCCATGATGAATCCTTTCTGACTATGGTTGTTGTGATTATTATCATTCGGGTTCGGCTGGCGAACCTGATACGTCCTGTTTGAGGCACGCACCGCCTTGTCTGGATCGAACAAGCGCAGTCGGCTCGCATTCGTCACCACGCACAGCGACGAGAACGCCATGGCAGCGCCCGCGATCATCGGATTGAGCATCATGCCGGTGAACGGGTAGAGTACGCCCGCCGCAATGGAAATGCCGATGCTGTTGTAGCCAAGAGCGAATCCAAGATTCTGCGCGATATTGCGCATGGTGACATGGGTCAGATCAAGCGCATGCACCAAACCCATCAGAGAGCCATTCATCAATGTCACGTCCGCGGACTGGATCGCCACATCCGTGCCCGTTCCAATGGCGAATCCCACATTCGCACGGGCAAGTGCAGGAGCATCGTTGATACCGTCGCCTACCATGGCCACCGTATAGCCTTGCGCCTGCAGTTTTGCGATTTCGTCCGCCTTGTTTTCCGGTCGCACTCCAGCGATCACGTTGCTGACGCCAACTTGATTTGCCACGGCATGTGCCGTTGTTTCGTTGTCTCCGGTGAGCATCACCACGTTGACGCCATGCGATTTCAAAGCTGCGATGGCCTGTTGTGAATCGGGTTTTACCGTGTCGGCAACGGCCACGATTCCCGCAAGCTCGCCGTCGACCGCTGCAAGCATCGGCGTTTTCCCTTCCGCCGACAGCCGTTCCATAGTCTCGATGATGTCATCGAGATCCTCGTTGCCGACGCTCGGCATGGTCACGTCAAGATCGTCGATCAGATCGGTATTGCCAACAGCGATACTATGTGACGCGACGTGCGCAGTGACTCCCTGCCCGGAAATCGCACGGAATTGCGTTGCCTCGCCTAACGTAAGATGCTTTTCTTGCGCTCCGGCAACGATCGCGGCGGCAAGAGGATGTTCGGAATCCCGTTCGGCACTGGCTGTGATCGCCAGCAAATCATCTGGCATTTCACGCCATTTTCCAAGCGGAAGCACGTCGGTCAACGACGGTTTACCAGCGGTGATCGTACCTGTTTTGTCAAGCACGACAGCATTGATTTTGCCGCACGTCTCCAACGCTTCGGCGGAACGAATCAGCACACCCATTTGCGCGGCGCGACCGGTCGAAACCGTTACGGAAAGCGGTGTGGCAAGACCCAATGCGCACGGGCATGCAATCAGAAGCACCGAAACCGCCGCCACCAGCGCATGCACCACGCGCGGTTCCGGCCCGAACGCAAACCACAGTGCGCACGACCACACGGCGATCAGCACCACAATCGGCACGAAAATACCGGAAATCTTATCCGCCAGGCGCTGTACCGGAGCTTTGGAACTTTGCGCGGATTGCACCAATCCAATGATCTGCGCGAGCACCGTGTCTTTGCCGACTTTTGTGGCACGATACCGCAACGATCCGGTACCGTTGATCGTGGCACCGGTCACATTGCCGCCAACCTGCTTCAGCACCGGCATGGATTCGCCGGTGATCATGGATTCGTCGACAGACGATGAACCGGAAATAACCGTGCCATCAACGGGAAGTTGTTCGCCCGGGCGAATCGCAATAATATCTCCGACCAACACCTGATCGACCGGAATTTCCTCTTCGATTTCATTACGCACCACGCGAGCGGTTTTCGGCTGCAGTTTCGCCAATGCACGCATGGCTTCTCCCGTACCGATGCGAGCGCGCGCTTCAAGCAATTGCCCGATCAGCATCAGCGTGACGACCACACCAACCGCTTCAAAATACGGTTCTCGAGCATTCTCAGGCAAAATCTGAGGCACAAACGTGACCACACACGAGTAGGCAAACGCAAATACCGTACCCAAACTGACCAATGCGTTCATTTCCGGAGAGCGGTGAATGATCGCAGCGAAACCGCTACGGAAAATCGGTAATGCGGCATAGCATATCACCGGCAGCATCAGTATGAACTGCGCCCAATTCGGCATCGGATACAGCATCAACATCGTAGAAGCGAATACCGGAATCGTAACGATGGCAGACACAATAAGCCGCGTAACCAATGCTCGCATTTCACGAGATGCGGAAGAATCATCTGAAGAACCAGCAGAAACAGAAGAAAAATCAGAAGAAGTATCAACGGATTCATACGATGTTTCATCAACAGCAGTCTGCTGCGATTGCATAGAAACATGAGATTCTGCATTATTCGGATTTTCTTCCGACGCTGAATGCTCGTCCTGCATTGCAGCATGATGTTTTCCCGGCAACACACGCAACGTGCCATGCAGCATGTTCATACCGCACGCAAAACCGTACTCCCCCGGCCTATCAGGATGAATCGTCAACGTCGTTGTACGGAAAGGAGGTAATGCAAGATCGACGCCGAAATCGGAGAACACTACGTGCGACGAGCATTCGCCGTCTTCTTTTCGATCGAAGATCAACCGCAAAGGCAAACCAGCCTCGGCTTCGATGACTGCCGGACTGTACCCGCCTTTGACTTCGACGACCGCCTCTTGCACGCCGTTGTCGACACGGGCGCGGAACGCTTTGCGCGGCGCGAAAAAGAACCACAAAACGGCTACCGTCACAGCCAATGCGACGATGATGGCAATCAGAGCCTGCATGTTTCACCGGTTTCCATATTGCATTCGTTTCGATTCGGACAGTCACACTGTATACCAGCACTTGAGCCGATTGCTAAAAGTCAGCGCACAGCTTTATTACGTAGGCACAGATTGTATTGCGTAGGTATACGACGATATGAATAATCCCCAAATCGCCGATACCTGGAATAAGCCAACATCAGCGGTTTGGGGACCATTTACCGTTCAACCGTAAGGATTTACAGGTCGAGGAAGTTGTCGAGGCCGACGGTCACACCCGGGTATGCACCAGTGGAGACCTTGCGAACGGCCAGCAGCACGCCCGGCATGAAGGAGATGCGGTCGAAGCTGTCGGCACGAATGGTCAGCTGCTCGCCGTCGTTACCGAACAGGGCTTCCTCATGGGCATTGAGGCCACGCAGACGCACGGCGTGCACATGAATGCCGTCAACCACTTGACCACGGGAACCGCCATCGGTTTCGGTGGCATCCGGAACAGGGCCAAGACCCGCTGCCTTACGAGCTGCGGCAATACCCTGCGCGGTATGGAATGCGGTGCCGGACGGAGCATCCACCTTGTTCGGGTGGTGCAGTTCGATCACTTCGGCGGATTCGAAGTACGGAGCCGCAACCTTGGCGAAATAGTCGGCAAGCACGGCGGAAATGGCGAAATTCGGCGCTATGAACACGCTCTGGCCCTCGCGAGGCGCGGCAGCGAGCGCGGCACGCACCTGATCGAGCTTCTCTTCGGTCCAACCGGTGGTGCCCACCACCACGTCAACACCTTGCGCCACGAGTGCGCGCACATTGTCAAGAGACACGCTCGGCACGGTGAACTCCACCACCACGTCAGTATTTTCGGGGGTAATTTGGCTCAGGTCGTCGCCAGCGTCAAGCGCGAGCGCCAGTTCGGTGTCGTCCGCGTTGTTCACAGCGTCGACCACGTGGGAACCCATGCGCCCTTTGGCGCCAACTACAGAAACCTTGATCATTGCAACTCCTTCAAGCGTTCTGGCTGCATCTATCTGCAACAGCTTTCTACGATTCCAACGAATCCAACAATAGAATACAATTGCCCGAACATAATCCTCACGATTATTTTCGGGCAATTTCTGGAATGCTTAATCCACATAGTATCTATGAATCACAGATCATCTATGAGTGCTGTGAAACATTTCGACGCGTGATCACCCAGCCGAGCAGGGCGAACGGGATCGAGGCGAGCACGAAAATCCACGGCAGCATAAGGCTCACGTCGGGTGTGGCGTGATCCAGTATGATACCGGTGATCATCGAACCGAATGATGCGCCGACAGTTCCCGCAGTGCTCACCCAGGAAAGGCCTTCGGTCAACGACTCTTCAGGAACGGTTTCTTTCATCACGAGGTTGCCCGATGCGAACACCGGCGAAACAGCCAGACCGGTGAGAATTTCCACAATGCCTATTACGATCAGATTGCCTTGGCACAGGTGAATTACAAAGAAGCCGGCTGTGATCGCCGCAAGGAACATGATCATGTAACGCCAACGGGATCCTTTGAGCTCAAGCGTTCCGAAAACCAGCGCGCCCATACACGAACCGACCGCTAGCATCGCCAGCTGCACGCCGAGCACGGAATCAAGATGCAACGATTTCATGACGGCTGTCATGGACGTGTCGAATGCGGTGAAACTCATGTTGAATATGATGAAAACCAGCAGCAACGGAATCACGCCAGCATAAGTGAAAATGCTGCGTTTCTTGAGATTACCACTCGTCTTCAATTGCGCAATGGTCAGCCTGTTGCGCAGTGCGGAACCTGAATCGCCAGTATTGCTGACATCGCCATCGATAGTCAATCGCACATCGGCATCGTCTAAAGAGGCCGAAACGACCTTGACTTCATGCACGACCGGCGGCTGCGTGTCTTTCAATGTGAAGAAAATGGTACCGCCAAGGGCGCAGGCAATCGTTGGCACGAACAACTGCGAAACAGGGTGCACAGAAGCTGCAAGGAACGCTGCGAGAATCGGTCCGAAAATGAATACGATTTCGTCAATGGCGGATTCCATGGCGTATGCGGTGTTCAATAGTTCGCCGTTGCCGGTGCGGTCGAGCACGTACGCCCAGCGGGTACGCACGAGTGCGCCGAACGAGAATTGCGTAAGACCCATCACCACGGCCAGCATGAACAGCAATGGAATCGGCACGCGCACCAGTGCGGCGAATGCGAAACCAAGCATGGTGATGATTTGCACAACAAGCACCATCGAACCGACCTTACGCTGGCCGAATCGGTCGAACAGTCGCGCGTACAGTGGCGTGACCGCTGCGGTGGCGAGCACATATGCGGCGCTCATCACGCCTGCGATCGTCCAATTGTCGTACAGGTGGTTGAGTGCGAGAATAATGCCGAGGCCCATCATCGACATCGGCAGTCGCGCCAAAGCTCCGGAAGCGCAGAACGCTTTGGTTCCCGGAATGGAGAACAATACGGAATATGGCGACTTCGGGGTTTCGGTTGCGCTGGTGGCAGCCATGCTTATCGCTCCTTAACTTTCGTTGCGTCCGGCACGTGTGCCCGCCCACACATGCTGCACGAGGGTAGCGGCGCTCCTCCACAACGCTGCACGTAGTGCGTTACCCTACGTGCAGGCTGGAAAGCGCCGCTTTTCAACGATGATCAAGAACAAGCAGGATGCATACACGCGTCCTTTGGCGCACCAGCACTAGTCGTTGTCGGATTGTTTCGGAATTCCGTAGCTCAACTCGGCAAGGATCTCTTCTTCTGTTTTGTCGGCGGCGTTCAGCTGCCGATTGCCCTCAACGGGCTCACTCAGATAGTAGAGGCAGGCGTCGATAGCATCAAGCGGTACGCCTTCCATTGCCGACAGCAGCAGCCGATACATATCCAACTGCACTAATTTTTCTTGTATTTCTTCTTTTTTCCTAGGTTTTTTTCCAGTTTTCCAATCGACTATCGTATATTGTTTCGATTGGTCCTTTTCGTTGAGACCTCCGAAGAACACCGCGTCGAGCTTGCCGTTGATGATGGTGCCCAATTGCGGCATATTGACGACGATCTGCCGTTCCGCCCACGCGGGCTTACGTTGCGCCCATGCCGACGTGGCAAGACGCTGCTGCCAATCGAACAATGCATTGTTTTCCATCGCATTTTCCGCTGCATTTTCGACCACCGCATTATTTTCTTGAGATTGCATCCCATTGTTGCGTTCGATTTCGGCGAGCATCGACGATCTCGATTCAGCTACGCGCGTATTTCCGTTGCCTTCAGCACCGCCGACGATGTAAGCAATATCCACATCGGCCATAATGAACCGTTCCGCCCACGCATGGAACTGCGTGCCTAACTGCGCGGCTGGCGACGCGACATTGGGGATCGGACGCACGAGCCCACGCCAGTAGGCGCGGGCGCCACGATCGTTCATCATGCCCGCGCGCGCCTGCAGGGAGGTGACGTTCTGACGGCCGGACGCAAGAATCCTCTCGCCTTGCGCACGCACCGACCGGTCGAACGCATCCTGCGATGCGTCGGCCAACATGTCGGGCATGAGATTGCCATCATCGACCAACAGCTGCGCGCAATGCAGCAGCGAACCGGCCGAACCGAGCGCAACGTCATCAGCAACAGCATCCACGCCCACGCCGGTATCCAGGTCAGCAGCGCCGGCGACCATCGCATCACGCACCTGATTGGCGGACGAACGCAACATTTCGCAAGTCTCTTCAGTCAAAGCGCACGGCCATGGCAGGAATCGCTCGCCTTCCAGAGGCTCAAGCGGTGCGTTCCAGGCGTCACCGACCACCGCATCCTCGAAATCGCAGGCATGCTCGCCCACGAAATATCCGCTTGGCAATGGCGCACCAATCGAATGCAAGCTGGAAATGCCATTTTCGGAAGCATTATTCCCGGAAATACCATCTCCAGAAAAAACGGCATCCGCACCATCCTCAACTTCCACGTTATCGCCCAGATTGCTCGGTTCATTCACTCTGGAAACGATATTAAGCATGGAGTCACACACTTCCTGCCAGAAATTCGACGGTTTGGCCACTTGTTTACGCTCACCCACGGCACGCGGATCACGGCTTTCCACATTCGTTTCGCTATAGGCGAGCAGCGCCTCATGGCGGGCGCGGGTCAACGCCACGTATGCGAGACGACGCTCGTCGGCATGCAAGCGGCGGCCATATTCCTCGCTCTGCGTCAAATACAGTCCGTCCGGATCGACGCCTTCCATATCGTCAACATTCATGGTGCGCAGGGTGCCGAACACTTCATCATCGATGATTTCCGCATCTTCCAACGCTTCCAGGGCCTCCAATGGATTCCAGCCGACGAGCGCGTCATGGGGGAATCGCGGCAGAATATCCGCATCCACGCGCACAGGAACAGGCACCGCGGCGGGATTCGTCAGCCACGTTTTGGCGTTTTCATGGTATTCAGGCGGCGTCCATACGCCATCTTGGAAACCATTGAGATGCGTTTCGTCAACGACAACGCTCAGGTTGTCGCCCTTGTTACTGGGAAATCCACCATCGGTCATGCCGACCACGGCCACGGCATCCCATTCAAGCCCCTTCGACTGGTGCACGGTCATCAACACCACGTCGACGGGCACATCGGGGGCCACCGCGTTCTCTTCGGAAGCGTCGCGCAGCGAATCCACCCATGAGATGAACGCACGCAGGCTCGGCAAGCCTTGCGATGCGATCTCCTGCATGTACGTGTCGACGAGTTTCATCACAGCGTCGATCGGCGACTTGGCGAGCGCCACGTGGGAGGCGTCAAGCATGCCCTCGGCATGATTGGCACGCATATGCCGAGCCAACAGCATGTCGATGTCAAGATTCAACGCCGTAATAGCTTCGCGCACCACTTCCGGCAGCGGGTGGCCGAGCACGCGCTGCACTTGGCGGAGCGTATCCGCGGCACGAAGCACCGCCTGCACTCCCCTGCGGCTCAACCTGCCATCGATGAGTTGTTCAAAATCGTCTCGCAGCATGAGATCCACCAGAAAAACAGCATTCGGCACTTGGTCGCGATACTCGCGCACAATGGATCGGATTTCAGCATTCGACAAACCAGAATCGGAAATCGTTTCGCTATTTTCGGAATTACTGGTTTTCCTGGAATCACCGGAATTTATAGGATCACCGGAATTCCCAGCTTTTGCGGTCTGCGCCGGAACAATTCCCGCCGATACGAGCGCACGATACCGGTACACCGTATTCACCCTCTCCGCCGTGTCCGCAAGCGCCTGCAGATCGTCGGCTTCAACGGCGAATCGTGGCGTCGCCAGCAGTCGCATAAGCGCCGCACTGTCGGTATGGTCGCTGACCGCGTGCAGCAGGGCGAACACGTCCTGCACTTCCGGACGTTCCAGCAGGGCCGCCTGCCCCACGACCAGCGTGGTCAGCCCGGCCTGCTCGAGCGCTTCCGCGTATTTCGACATGGTTCCTTTGGATCGGAACAGCACCGCCACATGCGGGCGATTGTCTTTCGCGCCATGGTCGAGGTCACGCGCAGAGGGCGTATGCAGGGCGATCGCATGTTTGGCGAAGCGCACGACCGCGTCGACTTCTTGGCCGAATGTGGCGAATCCGAGCACGCCAATCGTGCCTTCGGGGGCTTCTTCGATGTTGGAGAGCGCAGGCACGTCGACTTCGCGCATCAGCGAGCTGCTGAGGCGTCTGGCTGGCAGTCGCAACGGTTTGGTGAGATTGTTCGCCGCTTCGAGCACCATGCGCGAATTGCGCCGTGTCACCGTCAATGCGAACGGTTTTCTGGTGGCATCCATGCCGAAATCGTGTTGCAGCATGCGGAATGCGCCCGGGCTTGCGCCTCGCCATGCGTAGATCGATTGGAAGGGGTCGCCGACCGCGTTGACCGCGCTGCGATGCGTATCGTCAGCGTGGAACAGCGCACTCAGCAGTGCGGCCTGCGTGGTGGAGGTGTCTTGGTATTCGTCGAGAAGCACATGCGAGTAGCGTTTGCGGTACGTTGCACCGATGGATGGGAATCGGGAGACCAGTTGGAATGCCGCGATGGTGAAATCGCTGAATTCCGCCATATTGCAGGCGCGTTTTTCGGCATGATAATCAAGCACGAGGTCAAGCAGCAGATTGCGCTGCTTGGCGACGGATGCGAGTTGCGTACTGTTGTATACGCACATGCTGTGCCCGAGTTCGCGATATTTCTCCAGTTTCTTTTCGTAATCCGCATCGGAATCCTTTTTCAGCCGTTTCGGCGGTTTTGGGGATTTCGGCTGCTCAGTTGGCACGGTTTCGCCGTCAAGCGCCTTATCAACCTGTCTGATGAACGCTTCATCCCAGTCGCGCACACGTTGCACCGCCTCGTCGAAGCTGGTGCAGCCGCTGCCGATCATAGCTCCGGAAATGGCGTTAGACAGGGCGAATACGTTGCCCGCTATGGTGTTGAACGATTTCAGATCGCCGTCGAATGCCATGAGATCGATCATATGCTTGTCGAGCACGGTGTGGATGAGCTGCATGGCTCCGGCCTCGCTCAATGGCTGCGTGTTTTGGTCGAAGCCGACAAGCAGTCCGTATTGACGCACAATGGATTGGAAGAAAGCGTCGTACGTGGAGACTTCCGGTTTGAGGAACGTCATATTCGCCGATTTCAGCCCACGTTCACGCTGGTTGCGGCTCACGGCCGCGGACACGCGCGACAGCAGTTCCGAAGCCGCTTTGCGCGTGAAAGTCAGTCCGAGGATTTTTTCGGGGCTCACGCCTTGTTCGATCAGTGTGATGATTCGCCTGGTCATTGTGTAGGTTTTGCCCGATCCGGCACCGGCGACCACCACCACATCCTCATAGGAGGGCGCTTGGATAACGGCGGCCTGCTCCGGACTGTCGGTGAATTTCATGGTTCCGCTCATGCCGTTCTCCTTTCGAATACGGTGTTCTGTTCGCCCGCGCAGGCCGGGCAGACCGCAGTGTTCCTGCAATATTTCATATGTTCCGATGTTGGCCTTGCCGTGATTTCGTTTGCCCTGCTGGCTGCGGCCGCGTAGAAGACCCTGGCGATCATGGTGAGAGACCATACCGCCATGGTGTTTCGCAAGCCGACGAATTCACTCCAATGCTCGTCGCTCACTTCCATCGGTGGAAGCATCTCGTCGAGTCCGTCTTGGAAATCCTTGTCAAGTTTTTTGATGTAGTAGCGCGGCACGAATGCGCCCGTATTTAGGCTTCCGTTCGCGAACAACGCCTGCTGCATATGCGATTCGGCGGCGGTGTTGCCATATGGTGCCGGGAATGCATGCTTCGTTACGTGGAACAGCGCGCTTTGCGTGATGTTCGGCGCAGCAGCCACCGCCTGTGCCCCATGCAGACCGCTTCCTTCGGGGAACACGAGTCCCAGCTGGTAGCAGACGAGCTGCAGATCATTGAACAGGCCTTCGCCGTTCGGACTTGCACCGGTTTTGTAGTCGATCAGACGCACTTGCTGCGTGCCGTCCGCCATATCACGACGTTCCACACGGTCGATTCTGCCGGTCAAGCGCACGGTGAGATGTTCGCTCATGCCTGTTTGAGGCCATCCTCCAACCAACGTTCCCATAATGGCGATCAATTCGTTTCGTGAAATCGCATGAATGCCGTCCATCGCATTGTAGGCTGCGAGAATATCGTCGAAATCGAATTTTGCGGTGAATTTCAGTTCAGGTTCAGCTTTCGTGAGTTTTCCAACGCTGAACGCATCATTGTTTTTAATTGGATAATCACCATGATTCGATTGAACGAAATACGTGGCGATGTTACGCAACGCATCCTTCGCCTGTTCATCTTTTTTCAATGCCTGATATCGTTGCGCGGGATCGGTGATGCCGTTCAGATCGCCGCGTAGACGCTCATATTCGGCATACATTTGCTCGGTGATCGCGTCGATGTTGTCCATATCGCTGATGGCGGTGTGCTGTTCCGGCATGTCAAGTCCGGCTTCGGTGGCCTTCTGCGCCACCGTGTGGATCAGCGAGCCGAAATTCGTGGCGACGCTGCCCATGCGCGGGCCGGAGAAACGGTTTTCAAGCATCCAGCACACCGGGCACGCCCACAGATTGTCCACCGCGGACGGAGACAGGGTCACCACGTCGGATTGCCGTGTCTTGCCATCTTGAATCGTTTCCCGTTCAGCGAGTGAAACAGGCTCCTCCACGAACGGCCAACAATCGGGATCAGCCGCCCTAATGCCTCGAGAGGCCAGCAATGCCAATGTTTCAGCGGCGTCACGGGCCTTCGGGCTGTTCGACGGTTCCATCGCAAGCACGCTTCGCGCGGCCGCGATCAAGCCACGGGGATCGGATTCAAGTCCCGCATAATCGCCCTGACTGCCGATCGCCGCATATTCGCGCCGTTCCATATCGGCGTCTCTATCGCGGTCAAACCATTCCGGCACATATCCGTACAGAAAATCAGATGGCACGTGGTCGTCGTTCAGCACGGCGCTCATCACCGCGCACTCATCGGCACGGGTCAACGCCACCAGGAAGCTTTTCTGCTCGGATGCGAGCACGGCAGCCAATTGCGCATCCCGCTTGCCCGTCGAAGTGGTGACGGTATCGGACAGCTCGCCATGCAACATCACATCGGCGAGTTCCTCACCGCCGAACAATGTGTTACGTGGCGTAAGATTCGGCCATTGCCCTTGCTGCAAGGACGGCAGAAACACCAGGTTCCAATGCCTTCCCGCCGCGCCTGCGGGCGTGGTCAGCGTCACTGCCTGGTCGATGGGCGCGGTGTGAGCCAACGAATCCGCCTCGATAGTCAGCGAGCGCACCTGTTCCATGAACGCTTCAATGGTGCGTGCGGCGAACTCGCCGCTTGATTCGCCGCCGGAAGCGTAGTTGAACAAGCGCATCGCCGCATCAAGTCGGTCGTTCGCGGCACGGCCGGCCGCCGAATGCTCCAAGGCTACGCGCTGCCAGATTTCCGCCTTTCCGCAGGCACGCCATGCGCAATCCAACACGTATTGCGGTTCACGCAAAACCAGCTTGTGTTCCGCCTCGCACGTTTTGTCAAGCACTTTCCACAATGATGCGAAAGCCTTGACCTGTGGATCCGAGCCCGTCACGGAGGCGATCGTGTCGATCACACGATCGGTGTTTCCTTCCAAAAGAAGCACGTATAGAGCGTCCATATCGAACACGGGATCATTCTGGTCTCCATCATGCCCACCATCATGTTGACCTTCGTCGGAAATCGCATGGCATTTCGCCATGTATTCATGCCAATCCGCCATCAAACGCAGCAGCGACGACTGCTGTTCGACGTCCGTCTTCGCCATGTTCGCAGAATCCTGCGCGCGAATCTCATCATCGCCCACAATCTCAGCGAGCGAAGCCAACGCATGCATCGCGGATTCCACGGACGCGAGACGGGCCGGGCGCCCTTCATGCTGCCTGTCGCCGCCGACCGTAATCAGCGGGGATGCCATGATCGACGCCACACGTGAACGAATATAGGATCCGGCCGCCTGCGGGTCCATACCCGAAGCCGCGATTGTCCGCCTTTTCAATTCCGCCAATTCAATCAGCGCGAACAGGCCTTGCACGAACGGTTCGTCCTTCAACGGCCGTGTCACGCTTGAATAGCGCACGGGAACGCCGTCGGCACGCAGCCGTTCGCCGAACGCGCGTACGGTGGCATTGTCATGCGTGATCACAGCCATGTCGTTCCATTCGCGGGAACGTTGCAAATGCTCGGTTTTGATCTTCCACACCACGTCATCGAGCTCTTCGGACGAGGAACGGTACAGGGCCGTTTCCACACTGCCGTCGGCAGGCATGACACAAGCATCCGTATTGCCGGACGGCAATGCTTCGATAGGCATCGCCCCCGGTATGTTCCGCATTTTGCCTGGTCGCTCCGGCAGGGGCACGTCAGTCGGTTCCGTGCTTGCGATCGACAGGCTTACGCGAGTCGCGACAAGAGTGCGATAGTCGTCATGCACGCTTTGTCTGTTCGACGCGTTTCGAATGGTTTGCGCGCCATCATTTTCGCATGCGGCATACAGGTTTTCGATGCGTTCCAATCGCGCTCCCATGCGCGACTGCGCCTCGTTGAACAGATATTCCGGATACGATCCGCGGAACGTCTGCACTGCTTCGTCGGGATTGCCCACCAACAGCAGGCGCGTCCCGCGATTATGCAAGGCCTCAAGCAGGGCGAAGCCAGCCAACGTCGCATCCTGGAAATCGTCGACGATCAGCATGTTTGGAATATCGGCATCCCGTATGTCAGACACGGCCTCGGTGGCGTCGATCATCAGTTGCGACGCATCAAGACGGTATTCGCCGGAATAGGCTGCACGAATCGCCGCATTGTATTCCTCACGCAGCGCGAAGGCGAGACGCCATTGGGTGCGCAGGCGTTCGCGACGCGCGTCAAGCTCGCCATTCCTGCTGGCCGCGCGGGCGATGAGCATGTTTTCAAGCTCCGGTTTCGCACCGATCTCGTTCATGCGTGCAAGCATGTCTCGCAATTGGTTGGCGAATGCGTCGGTGGAATCGTCGGCCACCAGTCCGGACCATTCGGAAACAGCGAAATAGACACGCAGCAGATCGCAGGTGTCGCACTCGTCGCCATGCTGCCTATGTTCCACATGCGATGCAAGCACCTTGCGGATGATCACATCCTGTTCGGCGCCGTTCAACAGTTTCGGCAACGGTTTGCCCTGTGCGGATCTTGCGGCCGTCAGCAGGCGGAATGCGACGGCCGACAATGTGGTGACCGGTCGAGCCTGCGAAACCGCCGACAGTTCACGGATCGCGCGATCGCCCAACATGTCGGCGATCTGTCTGCCGGACACCGTCATCACGGCATTCGCATCACCATACCGCTTCATCGCGGCGATCAGCATGTCCAACGCAAACTCGGTTTTTCCACTGCGCGGCGCTCCCGCAACCAACGTGACGTGAGCAAGATCTTCCAAATCCATCATGCCTCCCAACACTACTAGTCTCGCCCTCCCTTACCTGACAAATCCGGCAATGGAGGAAACTCATGCTGGAAGGCTCGGTGGCCGCGAAAGGGCGGGATATGGGAACACCTCGGATGCCCGTCTTCGCATACGGATATTCGACCCCTTACTGGTAGGTTTCCGGGTTGGTCTTCGGATAGCATGGCCTTCAGAGAAGGCAGTGAAAAGCATACGCATTACGAGGAAAGAGAGCATATGGAAGCCATGGATAGCATTCCCCCTCAAATCCCTGGGTACACATTCGCCCAGAAGTTGGGGTCCGGTTCCGAAGCGAACGTGTACTTGTATCAGCAGCTTTCCCCCAGCCGTCAGGTGGCCATCAAAGTCAGCAAGGAAATGCTCGACCCGCGCGCGGCGGCAAGATTCCGTTCCGAAGCGAACTTCATGGGCAAAATCTCATCACACCCTTACATTCTTTCGGTGTATGAAAGCGGCGTCACCGCCACAGGCAACGGCTACACCGTGTTCGAATACGCTCCGGGAGGCAATTACAAGACCTTCCTGGAATCCAACCGTCTCAACGCAGACCAGATGCTCACCGTCGGCATCAATCTGGCAAGCGCCCTTTCCACTGCGCATCGCGAAGGCATCATCCACCGCGACATCAAGCCCAGCAATATTCTCATCAACACGCACGGCATGCCCATGCTTTCCGATTTCGGCATCGCGGGAACGATTTACGGACGCCCCGGCATCGGCTACACCATCGCGTGGGCTCCGCCGGAAGTGCTTGCGAAGAACGGCGGAGGCAACGAATCCTCCGACATTTATTCTCTGGGGGCGACGCTGTTCGCCATGCTGACGGGCCAGTCGCCGTACGAATACGGCTATTCCGAAGCTCTTGGCGCAACCCGAGGCAAAGAACGCGGCACTCTACTGAGGAACATCATTCTCACCAATCCGCTGCCCAAGCTCAACAGTCCGGATGTTCCTCCACAAGTGGAGCGGATCCTGCGCAAGGCGTTGAATGAAACGCCGGAGGACCGATATTATTCCGCATATGATTTCGCGCGCGACATGCAGCGTGCACAGCAGGAATTGTATGGCCATGCCACGCCGACCACGGTTGAGGGGGAACCGCCGTTCCCGCAGAACCTGTACGCACAGTCGCAGGCGAACATTCAGGTTTCGCCAACTGCCCCAAAGCAGCGTAGCATTTGGGCCAAGTCTCTTACGATCGTTGTTTCGGTGGTCGCCGCGATTGCAGCCGTCGAGCTGGCGTTCGCGTATGTGATCATGCCGAATATGGATTCCGTCTCAGACAACAGCAGCGTGCAGATCAAGAATCCGGAAACGTATGATCAGGAGAACGATTCGCCTGATTCGGCCATCACCACCGGCAGTGTGCCCAGTGTCGAGAATCTGACCGGGTCATATTCCGCCGATGGCGGCAGTGTGCAGTTCACTTGGGCGAATCCCGACCCGCAGAACGGGGATTCATACGCATGGTCGATGGTCGGCGATGCCGGTGTTAATCCGAATACCCAGGGAACCACCACCACCGACACGCATATCAGCATCGAACCCGCCGACAGCTCGCAGACCTGCATTCAGGTGAGCCTCATCCGAGCCGACCGTCAGATGTCACAGAATCCTGCGATCGCGTGCGCAGCCAAACCATAAGCATCACAGCACTTCATAACAGGGTTGGCCAACGGCATTATTCAATCGCAGGCGATGTCCGGAACGAACACAACGACCATCGAAACGCTCAAGGAAGAACCGAAAAAATGGGCAAACGCAAGAACGCAGCCAATCAGTCGGCACAATCGCACGAACGACAATTGCGCTTCGGACCGATGATGCGCAAACTGCTGTTGCCGTCGAGAAGCAGACAGTGGATCACACCGATCGTCATGCTGTTTCTGCTGCTGGGCATCATCGCAGGCGCGTTCATCGTCAGTTCGGTAACACAACAGCATGTACAACTTGACGACGGCACCGTGTGGATCACTTCGCTGAAGGACCGCAAGGCCGCACGATTCAATGCGAAAAACAAGGATGTGGACGCTGGAGTCTCGTCCACAGCCTCCCGTTTCGACGTGGCCCAACATAATGGCAGCACCGTGATTTCCGAAGGTACGAAAGCCAGCAACATCGCAGCTTCCACAATCAGCGAAACCGGCAACACCGCCATCAAAACGGATATCGAAACCATTGTCGGAGGCGATACCGCAGCGTTCATCAACGTCAAAACCGGCAATGTGTGGGTGGGATCCGCTTCCGATGTGCAATCCGTCAATCCAACCACCGACAAGCCGAAAATGAAACTGGGATCCGGTGGAAAAATCACGGTGACGCATAACGGAACCGTGTACGGATATCGTGCTTCCGATGGCGCGGTGATGAGCATCGACAAGTCGCAAGGCGCGTGCGAGCAAGTTGGCACGATAGGAGGCGCGCCGCATGCCGAATCGTTCACCGTCATCGGCGAAACCCCGGTCGTGGCGGCGAAAGGCACCGTGTATTGGCCGCAGGGAAGCGCAGCCATCAATCTGCAGGGCAGCATGACCTTGCAGGCCCCTTCCACGGACGGCAAACAAAACGGATGGGTGGCCGTGGCGACACCACGCGGGCTCGCAACGGTGAACCTCAGCACCAAGAAAACCTCTGAAACACCAAATCCCGGCAAAGGCGAGCCCGCCCAGCCGGTATCCACAGGCGGATGCGTATTCGCCGCGTGGGCGCAGAAAGCCAACAATTACGCCAAAGTATGCTCCGCCGACGGTTCGGACATGGCATTCGACACCCTGACCAACATCAACGCCACTTCGGAACTGATATTCCGCACCAACCATCGTCTGGTCATACTCAATGACGTGGTCAACGGCAACGTCTGGAATCCGCAGGAATCCACCAAAGTCATCAAAATCCAATGGAATAAGGTGGAAACCAAACAGTCGAAGCAACAGGAACAGAACAACGACAGTGCCAACAACCAGCATAATTTCAGCAAAACCTGCTCGTCGCAATCCGGGCAGATCAAAGCGGAAGACGATTCGTTCGGCGCGAGAACAGGATCGCAGCAGATCCTCGACGTGCTTCGCAACGACGAGCAGACCGACTGTTCCGTGCTGCGCATCACCTTGGTAAGTGCCCCGGACGGGGCCAACATCAGCGTCTCGCCCGTATACGACGGACGATATCTGCAGCTCGACGCATCCGCGGCAGCCGAAGGATCGGCATCGTTCAGCTATGAGATTTCCGACGGGCGCGGGCAGACATCCAACGCCAAAGTGAACCTCACCTTGGTCGGAGGCGACGACAACGCGCCCCAGCAAACCGATACGCCACCGGAAATCGACGTGGAGCAAGGAGCCACCTACACCACTAACGCATTGGGCAGCTTCTCCGACCCCGACGGCGATCCGCTCACGCTCGTATCCGCAACCCCGCAGAACACCGACCAGGTGACCGTCTCCACGCGAGCCGATGGGCAGCTCGTATTCAACGCGGGATCCATGTCTTCCGGACGCGCCGGCATCGAAGTAACCGTTTCCGACGGCCAGCAGACCGGCACCGGCATGGTGTATTTCTCAGTGAAACCGGCCAACACGTTGGCCGCGGTAATCGATCCGGTAGTCAAGCAGATCACGCCAGACACGCGCACCACCGTTTCGCTCAAACAATACGTGCACGGCACCTCGGCCGAGCCCGCGCAGCTGACCGCCGTGGAAACCCCATCCGGCGCATCCACCACCATGAACGCCGCCGACATGTCGTTCACATTCAGCGCACCCAACCCCGGCACCTACTATGTGCCCTACACCATCACGCAAGGGTCCATTCCCGCGACCGGCCTGGCTCGCATTGAAGTGCAGGCCGTGGCCGGAGACTCCGCCAGGCCCATCGCCGCCAACGACGTGGCGCTGCTCGGCGCCGACAACACCGCGATCGTGGAGCCCCTGGCCAACGACGTCGACCCGATGGGCGGCGTATTGTCCGTGACCAATGTGACCGCCGACGCGGAAAGCGGCATCAAAACCGGTGTCGTGAGCAACAAGCGCGTCTACATCACCGCACGGCAGGTACCGACCGAACCCGTGCAAATCAAATACGGCGTAGCCAACGCGGCAGGCACGTCGACCGGTGTGATCGTACTGCAGCCGCCGGCATTGACCACCTCCAACTCCGTGCCGAAAGCCGACAACATCACCACGCAGGTACGCACCGACGGCATTGTCTCCATCGACGTGCTCGACCACGTTACCTACGCCGACGGCACCACGGTAAGCCTGCAAAACGACCTGCAATACGACAAGAACACGTTCAAAGGACTCGTATTCGTATCAGGCAACACCGTACGATACCAAGCATCCGACCAAACCGGATCCTTCCCCGTAACGTACACGGTCAAAGACAATCTCGGCAACGCGGCATCCGCCACAATCACCATCAACGTGCATCAAAAAGACGCCGAAAACAAGGCGGAGCCAACACCATCCGACGTTGAGGCACAGGTTGCGGCAGGGCAGAAAGTCCAGATCCCGATCACCTTGACCGGCATCGACTCCGATGGCGACGACGTGCAGCTGCTTGGTCTTGGCAACAAGGCTCCGACGCTCGGACGCATCAGCGAAGTCGGAGCCACCTACCTGGTATACGAAGCATATGCCGACTCCGCAGGAACCGATACCTTCTCATACGCCGTCGAAGACTGGACCGGCCAACGATTCCAAGCGCAGATCCGCGTGGGCGTGTTCAAATCCGGCACCGACTCGGGCGTGTACGCACGCGACGACGAAATCACATTGCGTCCCAACACCGCGGCAACCGTACCCGTGGCGCAAAACGACATTTCTGGAGACAGCACCGACCTGACCGTCAGCGAAAACATCGAATCGCAAGACATCAGCAATGTGACCGTAGCGGATAATGTGCTCGCCTTCACCACACCGCAGCAGGTGGGCACCTATTACATGGTGTATACGGTCAAAGACAAAGCCGGATTGTCTGACACCGCAACATTAACGGTGAACGTCGATGGCAACGCCACCATCGAACCGCCGACCGCATACGACTATCGTGTGCCTTCTTCGGCGACGATCGACAAGAAATCGGTCGACGTGGACGTTTCGCAATGGATCGCGAACCCTTCCGGCAGCGCCGACGAACTGCACGTGGCCGTTGATGATTCGGCCACCGACCATGCGCATGTCAAGAGCGGAGACAAGTCCACGATCATTACCGTGGAATTGACGGACGAGGCGCGAGCCGTGCCATACACCGTGACCAACACGACGTATGACATCACATCCACGGCGTTCATCCAAGTGCCCGCATACGGCGTGTTTCCGCCGATCCTTCGACCGAAAGCGCCGGCTTTGAAGGTGAACGCACGCGAGACGATCACCATCAATATCGCCGATTACGTGCGTGTGGGCGCAGGCAAGACTGCGTATGTGGACGGCGCCGATTCGGTGAGCGCCACGAAGGCTGCGGACGGCGACCTGTATGTGAACGACCAGATGTTGAAGTTCACCGCGCCGAAGGATTACTCCGGCCCCGCGTCCATTACCTTCACCGCGGTGGATGGCAAGCGCGACAAGAACGACAAGGTGAAAATCATCAATTCGGCGGTGCTGACGTTGCCGATCACCGTAATCGGGCGCGACGTGCCTGCGCCGACATTCTCTTCGTCCACCATCGACGTGGTCGCCGGCGAAAGCGCCACCACCATTGATCTGACCGCGTTGACCCATTCGGCGTCCGACCTGTACGACGATGAAAAGTGGTACACGTATTCGGGTGGCGCTGATTCCGATCAGGTGAGCGCCAAGGTGAGTTCGAACGGCAAGCTGACCGTGTCCGCCGACAAGACCACGTCGCCGGGAACTACGGTGAGCGTGCCCATTTCGATCCAATATTCGAAGGGCACGGTGAGCGCAGGCGTCACGGTTCGCGTGACGGCATCCAACAGGCCTTTGGCGCGCATCAACGCGAAAGCCCTGAAGGTCAAGGCGGGAAGCAGCGAGGAAGTGAACCTGCTTGCCGACGCGTACAATCCGTTCCCTGATTCCACGTTGACCGTGACCGGATGCACATCCGACGGCGCGTCGAAGCTGACCGTGGACTGTCCGGCCAACGGTGTGGTATCGATCAGCGCAGCTTCCGACATCGGCGCGAGCACCAACAAGGTAATCGTCAACGTGCGTGATGCCACCAATACGAAGGAACGTGAGGTGACAGGCATCATCAGCATTTCGGTAATGGACAAGCCGGATGCGCCTCTGCTCTCCCCCATCGCGGGAGACCCGCAGGATGGCGCGGTAAATCTGAGTTGGACGGCCGGCTCTTCGAACGGCAGCCCAATCAGCGAATACAAGGTGACGTGGAGCGGCAACGGTTCCGGCGAGAAATCGTGCGGTTCCGTGACCTCCTGCCAGATTACCGGTTTGAAGAACGGCAAGACGTACTCGTTCAAGGTGCAAGCCAAGAATGAGATCGGCTGGTCGAAGGAGTCGAACGGTGTGGAAGGCACGCCTGACAAGCTTCCGGACGCACCGACCGGCGTGAAGGCCGAAGCCGGCAAGAACACCGTTGTTGTCACATGGAAGGCTCCGGAAGGCAATTTCTCTGCCGTCGACGGCTATGAGGTGACATTAAATGGGTCCAATATGGCGAATCCGACGCAAAAGGTTGAAGGTACAAGCTTCACGTTCAAATTCAACGACAATGCGATTACCAATGGCGCATCCTATACAGCCACGGTCAAGGCGCATAACAAGATGAACTGGAGTCAACCATCCGCCACATCCAATGCCGTTTCACCTTGGGGCACGCCCGACGAACCGACCATCTCAGCAGTGCAGAATAGCGACAAGATTGTGGTGAGCGGGCGAATCAATGACGCCCGCAACTCGAAATACCAGTCGATTACGGTAAGTATCAGAAACGAAGACAAATCCGTGGAGACCAATGCCACAAACTATTCCGTCGAATTCGACATCAAGAACGAGTGGTATTACAAAGAGATTAAGCCGACGATTACCGTGGTCACGGAACACAGTGGCTCATTGAGCAGCGAAACGTCCGTTTCGCCCTTCACGGCAGTCGATCCCCCAACCAATGTGAAGCTGGAACTCAACAACAATATATGTGTGGCAACCTGGTCCAAAAAAGGACGCGTCACGGGCTTTGTTGTAAAGGCCAAGGATTATTACAATGATGATGTTCACGAGAACAGAGCAGAGTGGCCGCTTTCCGGTAATTGGAGCACCTGCGATACGGTAAATGTCCAACAATACTTCATTGATACGTCACATATCAGCACCCCTGAAACTGCCAGCAGCAATACCGTAGGCAACAAAACCAAGGCGGAAATCACTACCATGCCGACCCTTGCCTGGGATGCCAATGCCACGAATCTCATCAAGGTCGCCGGCGGATCGGTGAAAACGTGGAATCAAATTGGCAGCTACTCCTTCGTATTCACCGGAGGTGGCAAAACATACGAAATCCCTTGGACCCAAGGTACCAGTCAGTTGAACGCCGAAAAGCTGCCAACGGGGGTCGACTACACATGGAAGTTCAAAGTCACTGGTCCAGACCCGGCACTCAACAACGAGGTAGACGGATCAACGATCAAAGACTCCGACCGCTATAGCGAGCCGACCACTGATCCTGAGACTGACCCCAATCCAGACCAGTCGGAATCAAAGCAAAGTAACACCCCTACGGCTTCATCCGTAGCTCTTTCCACCATCGATGGAAAAAGCAAGCCGTGGGTGAGAGGCTTGGCCTATTACGCCAATCGCTAGCCGGTACGGCAATCTCGACGAACAATCCAATATCGACAGCCAATCATCAATACGACCAACAGAAGCAAACAAGGAGCACCCATGAGCAACGAAAACGACGACGCCACCCAGCTGGGTTCTATCCGGCACTATACGAACAAGCCGCAACAGCCCGGCAATCCGCAGGCGCGCCCCGCATTCCAAGCTCCAAGCCTGCCAACGCATCCGCAAAAGCAAAGCGGCGACGATGAAGGCACGGTACTCAGCGCATACAATGCAATGCCCTACAGGCCTGCAATGCCTACGGTTCCAACAACGCAACCCTTGAAGGCGCAACCGGCACAGCCTGTGCAGATGCAACAACCGTTACCGCAATCGCAGCCAATTCCGGCAGCGGCATCGCAAGCCAAGCCCGCGCAGCCAGCCGCAACCTCGTTCATGATGTCCGCCCCACAAGCCGACATCACCGAATTCCACAACCAGTTCACCAAACTGGTCGACAGCGTCTCCCAGGTTGTGGTCGGCAAGGAGCAGCCGATCCGCCAATGTGCCACCGCCATGATCGTTGGCGGCCACATTCTGCTTGAAGACAACCCCGGAACAGGCAAGACACAGCTGGCCCGAGGCCTCGCCAACTCCATCGACATGTCGTTCAAGCGCATCCAGTTCACTCCGGATCTGCTGCCTTCCGACGTGGTCGGCGTAACCTACTACGACCAGAAGAACAGCGAATTCGAATACCGCGAAGGCCCGATTTTCGCTTCCGTCGTGCTTGCCGACGAAATCAACCGAGCCTCGCCGAAAACACAGTCCGCACTGCTCGAAGTCATGGAAGAGCAGAAAGTCACCGTCGACGGCGAAACCCACACGGTACCGCAACCTTTCATGGTCATCGCCACCCAGAACCCCATAGAACAGCTCGGCACCTACAAACTGCCGGAAGCGCAGATGGATCGTTTCCTCATCAAAACAACCATCGGCTATCCGAGCCACGACGTGAGCGTGAGCATTCTCAAACAGGTCAACGTCACCGACCGTGCATCCACCGTGCATGCGGTGCTCACCGGCAACGACGTGCTGCGCATGCGTGCCATCAGCGAAACCGTACATCTTGACGACGCGATCCTCGAATACATCGTGCGCTTGGTGGAAGCGACGCGCCACAACGAACGCATCCAGGTCGGATCGTCCATGCGAGGCGCACTTGCGCTGACCCGATGCGCCCGCGTGTGGGCGGCGTCCAACAATCGCGGATATGTGGTGCCTGACGATGTGAAGCAGCTGGCTGTCGCTGTGCTCGCGCACCGCATCACGCTCACCGCGGAGGCCACGTTCGCCGGATCCACCCCCGAACTGATGATCGAACAGATCCTCGGAAACGTACCCGCACCGACCGTAGGCACCACCGCCTGAAGCGCATACCCAACGCAGCCGCACTGCACGCGCAGCAAGACAGAAGCACGCAATCGCACGAAACGTTCGTAAACACCCGAAAGGTCAAGTATGCGACAATCCAAAACCATGCAACGCAGGAGAACCATGCAACGATCCCTGCGACGCATCAAGCATCGCATCAAACGACTGGTCACCTCATATATGTCACCGCTCGGATGGGCCGTGACCGGACTCACCATCGCCTCACTCATAACGTTCACGATTCTCGGATGGCATGAACTGTTGGCCATGGCGATCGTGTTCGCCTGCATGATGGTCGCCGCCATCCTGCTGTCACTCGGCAACACGTCATTCACCGCCACCATAGACGTGTCCAGCAGACGAGTCACCGTGTCAGACACCGTAAAAGTCGACATACGCATCGACAATCCAGGACGCACGCCAACCACATCCGCGCGAGGCGACCTGCCTATCGGCGACAACCACGAACGATTCTCCATCCCCATACTCGCCGCTGGCCAATCACGCCAAACAACCGTGGAATTCACCGCCGTCTCCCGCGCAGTGCTGCCGATCGGACCGCTTTCCATACGCAAAGGCGACCCATTCGGACTCGTACGGCACGAAAAGAAACTCGTCGACCAAATCAACGTGTTCATCCACCCTCAAACCGTCATGCTGAACACACTCAACGCCGGAATTCCGCGAGACCTCGAAGGTCAGCCCAGCGGCGAAATCGTCGACGACGACCTCGACTTCTACGGACTGCGCGAATACGAGCCGGGCGACGACGTGCGCAACGTGCACTGGCTCAGCTCCGCAAAAACAGGAACGCTGATGATCCGCCAATACGAAGCGACCCGACGCACCGACACCGCATTGACCATCAGCGTGAACCCAGACGACTACCTCAGCTCCGACGAATTCGAACTGGCGGTATCCGTCCACGCATCCATCGGCGTGCAATGCCTGCTCCAAAACCGCCCGGTAACCGCACATGCCGGAAACGAACACGCCGTGCCACGCAACTCCACGGAATTCCTCGACGGCTGCAGCGCCATCACCCCCGATATCAACGACGATCCGAACCTCGCGCAAACCACCCTCGCCCACACCCCTGACTCATCGTTCTACTACATCACCGTCGGCAGACTCAAAAGCATCGACGAGATCAAACACATGGCGCTCGCACTCCCCCGATCCGCAACCTGCGTGGTACTGCAAACCATCATCGGGCAACCACGTGCCATCAAACGATACTCCGACTTCACCCTGGCGACCGTAGGAAGCCTAGACGACCTCCCAATAATCATGGGGGTACTGGCATGAGCACCACAGGATTCAGCAAACACAACGCCAATACCGACGAGACCGGCACCGGACACACCACCGGATTCGGCAACACCTTCACGGGAACAGGCACCGGAACAGGTTCATGGGCCGACTCCACACACACCGTCATCTGGATGTCGCGAGACAGCAAATCGCAAGCCCTCCCCTACCTACGCCGACCACGCGCCTCACAATACGCAAGCCTTCTCGTAGCAGCCCTACTCACCCTCGCCGCAGCCAGCAACCTCATCGACGTCTACGGATCAGTCGCATCCTGGGCCCTCGCCGCCATTCCAGCCACCATCATCGGATCCCTCGTGGCGCTCGCAGGCACGGTTCCCATGCTCCGCCTCTGGTGGCAAATGCTGTTCATGGCCGTCGCACAACTGGTTGTCGGCCCGGTTCTGTTCCTCAACGACACCACCATCGCACACTTCGTTCCAACCCTGCGCACGCTTACGCAAGGTTGGGTGCAGATGCTTGGCTCCTTCAAATTCATTCTGTCGGTCGAGCCTCCAACCGGTACCGCGGACGGCTGCCTGCTTGCCGTATGGACCATCTGCCTGTGGTCCGCGCTGCTCACCGGCATTTTCGCAGTGACGGAAGATGGCCGATTCACCATGATCGCCATCATTCCCGTCATCGCCAATCTTGCGATCTGTGCATTGCTCGGCTCATCTTCCGGCTATTACCGCATATTCGTCGGCACCGCGATGGCGCTTGTGCTCGTGATTTGGATCAGCGTACGTTGGAAATTACTGGAATTGGGACGTTGGATCAGTTCCGTTACAATCGTGGTTGTTTGCATCGCATTGGCGATTGGAGGATGCCTTGCCGTCGGTCAGGACCGCACCATTCTGCGCGACCATTACGATCCGCCGCTCAGCCCGTACGATTACACAAGCCCGTTGAGCGGCATGCGTTCGTACATCAAAAACAGCAAGGACGACGTGCTCCTCACCGTCGAAAACCTGCCCGCAGGTTCGAGCGTGCGACTAGCGGTCATGGACCGTTTCGACGGCAACGTATGGAACCTGTCCGATTCCACCATGTCGTCGGACTCCTCCAATTACCATCGCGTCGGCACCTCCATCACCAACAATGCCGAAGGCAAGAAATTCACCGCAACATTCACCGTGAACAAAGGCCTGAGCGACTACTGGCTCCCCATTGCCGGAGCCGCATCCAGCGTGACCTTCGACAACAGTGAAAACGTCGACTCGTTCTATTACAACAGCGACACCATGTCGGCCATCTACCCCTCACGCACCTCCGAAGGCCTCACCTACACGGAAACCGGCATCATGCCAGCAGTTCCCACCGACAAGCAAATCACCAAAGCCAACGCAGCCTCCATCAGCCAGCCTAAAGCCGAAGACATGCCCGACTGTGTGGACAAACTCGCCACAGCCATAGCCGGCGGCCAATCCAAAGGAGGCGAAGCAGCCCAGGCCATCGCCGAAAAACTCAAGGAATCAGGCTGGTTCTCGCACGGCTTGAGCGGCGATTACCCGTCTACCGCCGGCCACGGCAACTACCGTATCGACCAGCTGCTCGCCGGAACGGCCATGGTCGGAGACAGCGAACAATACGCCTCCGCAATGGCACTCATGGCACGCAGCCTGGGACTCCCAAGCCGAGTGGTGCTTGGATTCCTGCCAAAAGACGATGAAGGCGAAATCAGCGAAAACCGCACCGAAAAACAAGGGAAAAACACCGTCACCGAATTCACCGGCAACGATGTGACCGCATGGGTGGAAATCAAACTGGACGGCTACGGCTGGGTGGCGTTCTACCCGACGCCAAAGGAAACCAAAGTCCCCGACGAAAACCAGAACCTCACCCCACCGAACCCGCAAGCCCTGGTGCGTCAACCCCCAGTACCCCTCACCGACCCGCTACGCGACGACACCCAAGCCAAAGGCAAATCCTCAATCGGCGGAAGCATGGCTGATGAAACATCAATCAACCTCTTCTGGCAGCATTTCGGCAGAATCGCAAGAAAAGTAGCCATCTACGGAAGTCCCCTGTGGACGCTGCTCATCGTATGCGGCCTCCTGCTCGCCATCAAAGCGATCGCACTGGCACGGTCAAGAAAACACGGCAGCGCGCAACAGCGAGTGGCGGCAGGATGGCAATCCGTGGCGGCGCTCGCTCGGCAAAGCGGACTCAACATTCAAGGCACGCGCAGCGAACAAGCGGTCTCCATCGCAAGCCAGATGGATATTTCCTGTGAAACGTTGCTTGCCTTGGGCACACAAGCCGATTACGCGGCCTTCTCCGGTAATACCATCAACGAGGAGCATGTGCAGCAGTATTGGCATGATATTGCGCAGGAACGCAAGTACATACTCAAGTCATTGCCGACATTACGCAGATGGCGCGCCAAACTTTCACTTGCCGACGTTTTCCATTTTCGAGGCAAACACGGTGGCAGCGTACGACAATCCGCAAATCGCCGCGGAAATGCTAGTGCAGTCCGCGCTCGATGCCGACGGCAATGACAATGTCACGGCGATCGTGCTTGACCTGCGCGACGATTCAGCGAATAACGCAGCCGATACGGCAACAAATACTACGGTTGACATCGATTGGAACGTCAGCAAAATCGGAGATTATGAGGATATCGGCGATTTGCAGGAAGGCACATTGCAGACGTTGCGAACCGTTCAATAACACGCATGTTCCCGCAATGGCAATCGTCGATAATCAGATTGACCACTTTGTTATCAGCGCATTCAATACAATATTTACAGAACACGAGATAAGGAGATCATGATGGTCGATTTCGATACCGCGGCCGCAGCCGTGCAGGATCCGAACGCAGATCCCGTGTTTCTAGCGAAAATCGCTTACGAAAATCCGGAATTCGGCGCGAATGTGGTTGCCAATCCACGTGCGTACCCGGGTCTGAAACGTTGGGTCGCCCAATTCGGCGATGAGCGCGCACGCCAGCAGCTGGTCGCGATGGGGTGGCCGGTTCCACAGGAAGGCGTTATGCAGAGGAATACCGAAACCGCTACGGAACGGGCACAACAATTCCAAACGCAAGCGCAGTATCAGCAGCCGCAGCAATCGTCGGAAGTGCAGTATCAGATGCAATACCAGCAGCCGGCAACCGACCAATACCAGCCTGAATCGTTCATAGAAGCGCCGGCAACGAATATGGCGAACGACGTTTCAACGGAATACGCCGACCCGTACACCAATCCAGCGGAATTGGCCATGACCACGCAAGACAAGATGCTGATGGCTCAAATCGCGAGCGAGGCTCCGGAGCTGCACCCCTTCCTCGCACGCAATCCGAATATCTACCCGGATCTGCTTGACTGGCTTGCCAGTCTCAATGATTCCGCCGTCAACGCAGCCATCCGCCTGCGCAAGTAGCAAATAGCCAGTCAGCAAGCGCCAGTCGGTAGGCAGCGAATCGCAATAGTCGAAGAGAGCTGTACGCGCATTCTCACGTGTACAGCTCTCTTCGACTCTCGGCATCGTTCATTGTCGCACCGTCATTTCAATCATTCCAAACCTTGCGGTTTGACGGCATACTTGGCGATACGCAACACAACATCTCAATCAGCGCTGTTCGAGCGTAAAGAACTGATCTCCGATACGAATCGTGCAAGGTGCCTCAAACTTTATCGGCTTGTGCTCGACCTTGGTCTCCTCATTGCCTTGAATAATGTACGTGCCATTAAGCGATTCGTAATCCTCAATCCACAACGTGCCATCCTGATCGAAGCTGATCGCCGCATGATGGCGTGAAATCGTGCGCGTCGGATCCTCCAATTTCACGTATTTAGCACCTTCCGGCACTTCAACGGACGACTTGCGTCCCAGCAGCACGCCCATGTCGATAATCACTTCCTGACCGGTCTGCTCATTGTAAAGCGTGTATTCCAGCTTCGGCTGCTTCATGGTGAAGGCCGAAGACAGCACTGTGCCATCCCAATCGATATCATCATCGTTGGCCGGTTCGTCGTTGACCGACTCGTCATTGATTGGTTCCAGCAACATGGAAACCTGCTCCATCGGCTGAGATTGCACCGTTCCCGGCATTGCAGAATCGGCGAAGGAAGGCATTACGGTGGCGTCATCGTCGTACCAGCCTGGTTCAGGCGGCGGCGGATATGGAAGAAAGCTCATACCCTCATTGTAATTTGACGTTTGATTTGCGATAGTGAATTCGCTCTGCAATACAGGCAGTTTCGTAATATGCCGACTGTTGGCATAATGATCGCAACAATAGTGTTTTTTCGTATTAAAAATGGGGATCAGCTGTTTGAAGCCAATCCCCATTTTTATGTCTATCGGATGATTTCAGACGTTACGTCGTTCCATCATCGCCTTTCGGATCACAGGTTGTCGCCCAAATCCATCTGGCCGCCATTGTCGTCCAGGAAGTCATCCGGATTGAAGTCGTCGCCTAGCTTCAGATCGCCGAAATCGATGTTGGAGAAGTCGACTTCGGACAGATCCGCGTCGCCGAAGGCAGCATCGGACTCGTCGCCACCCAAACCGAAGTTCGGGTAGATGGTGTCGCGAATGGCCTTGTCGGGCTCGACCACGGCGTTACGGTAACGGGCAAGACCGGTACCGGCCGGAATGAGCTTACCGATGATGACGTTCTCCTTGAGGCCCTTCAGGTCGTCGACCTTCTGGCTCAGGGCGGCTTCGGTAAGCACGCGGGTGGTCTCCTGGAAGGAGGCTGCGGACAGCCAGGAATCGGTTGCCAGCGAAGCCTTGGTGATGCCCATCAGCTCCGGACGGCCGGCGGCAGGCTTGCCGCCTTCCTTCACGGCCTTCATGTTGGAGGCCTTGAAGCGGGCCTGATCCACCAGTTCACCCGGAAGCAGGTCGGTGTCGCCGGAGTCGATCACGGTGATACGACGCAGCATCTGGTGCACGATGACCTCGATGTGCTTGTCGTGAATATCCACGCCCTGGGAGCGGTACACGGTGTGCACTTCCTCCACAATGTTCACTTGGGCGGCGCGCGGGCCGAGGATGCGCAGGATCTTCTTAGGATCGACGGAGCCTTCGATCAGCTGGGTGCCAGCTTCGACATGCTCGCCGTCCTTGACCAGCATCGGGGCGCGACGGGTCACCGGGTAGACGATCGGCTCGACGGATTCGTCGTCCGGCTTCAGCATGACCTGACGGCCGCGCTCGGTGTCTTCCACCTTGACCACGCCTGCGAACTCCGCGATCGGAGCCTCGCCCTTCGGGGTACGAGCTTCGAAAAGCTCGGTAACACGAGGGAGACCCTGGGTGATATCGGATGCGGAAGCGACGCCGCCGGAGTGGAAGGAACGCAGCGTCAGCTGGGTACCAGGCTCACCGATGGACTGTGCCGCTACGATGCCAACGGCCTCACCGACATCCACCAGCTTGTTGGTGGCCAGAGACCAGCCATAGCACTTGGCGCACACACCACGCTTGGAGTCGCAGGTGAGCACGGAACGGGCCTTGACTTCTTCCACATCGTGAGCGACGAGATCGTTGAGCACGTCCATGGACAGTGCGTCGCCAGCCTTGTACAGCACGGTTTCGCCGTCGGCCGGATCGATCACGTCAGCTGCAAGCAGACGGGAATACGGACCACCGTCGGCAGCCTTGACAAGATGCAGGTTGCCCTCAGCGTCACGCTCGCCGACCTTCATCGTCAGGCCGCGCTTGGTGCCGCAATCCTCTTCGCGCACGATCACATCCTGGGAGACGTCCACCAGACGACGGGTCAGGTAACCAGACTCTGCGGTACGCAGTGCGGTATCGGCCAGGCCCTTACGCGCGCCGTGCTGGGAGATGAAGTATTCCAGCACGGACAGGCCGTCGCGGTAGTTGGACTTCACAGGTCGAGGAATGATCTCGCCCTTCGGGTTGGCCACGAGGCCTCGCATGCCTGCGATCTGGTTGATCTGCATCATGTTTCCTCGTGCACCGGACTGCACGATGATAGCCAGGTTGTTCTTGGAGTCGAAGTGTTCCTCGACAGCCTCGGAAACCTCGCTGGTGCACTTGGTCCACAGGTCGATGAGTTCTTGGCGGCGCTCCTCTTCGGTGAGCATACCGATTTCGTAGTTCTCGTTGACCTTTTCAGCTTCGGCTTCGTACTTCTCGATGAACTCGTCGCGCTCGGACGGCTGGATAACGTCGGAGAACGCGAAGGACACACCGGACCACGGTGCGCGGGTGAAGCCCATATCCTTCAGAGCGTCCAGCGTTGCAGCCACCTGTGCGGTGGAGTAACGGGTTGCGATGTCGTCGACGATCTTGCTCAGACGCTTCTTCGGAGCCTGATCGTTCACGAACGGGTAGTCGACCGGCAGCGTGCTGTTGAACAGGATGCGACCGTAGGAGGTTGCGAAAAGCACAGAACCATCGTGGAAACGCTCTTCCTTCACCACCGCCGGGCTGCCCGGTTCAGGATCGACGACTTCGATTTCACTCGGTTCCCAACCCTTCGGAAGCACGAAGTCTTCCGGAAGGCGGATAAGCACCTTGGCCTGCATGTCAATCTCGTGCTTGTCGAGCGCCATTTCGGCCTCTTCAAGCGAGGAGAACACACGGCCCTGGCCCTTGGCGCCGTCGATGACAGTGGTCAGGTAGTACAGACCGAGAATCATGTCCTGGCTCGGCATGGTCACGGTGTGGCCGTCTGCCGGCTTCAGAATGTTGTCAGAAGCCATCATCAGGGAACGGGCCTCGGCCTGGGCTTCGGCGGACAGCGGCAGGTGGACTGCCATCTGGTCACCATCGAAGTCGGCGTTGAATGCAGCGCAGGCAAGCGGCGGCAGGTGGATGGCCTTGCCTTCCACCAGGATCGGCTCGAACGCCTGAATGCCCAGACGGTGCAGCGTAGGTGCACGGTTCAGAAGCACCGGATGCTCGGCGATGACCTCTTCGAGCACGCCCCACACTTCGGAATCGCCACGGTCCACAAGACGCTTGGCGCTCTTCATGTTCTGCGCGTAGTTGAGATCCACAAGACGCTTGATGACGAACGGCTTGAACAGTTCGAGGGCCATCGGCTTCGGCAGACCGCACTGGTGCATGCGCAGGGACGGACCGACCACGATCACGGAACGACCGGAGTAGTCCACACGCTTACCCAGCAGGTTCTGGCGGAAACGGCCCTGCTTGCCCTTGAGCATGTCGCTCAGGGACTTCAGCGGGCGGTTCGAAGCGCCGGTGACCGGACGGCCACGACGACCGTTGTCGAACAGGGAGTCGACGGCTTCCTGAAGCATGCGCTTTTCGTTGTTGAGCATGATTTCAGGAGCGCCGAGCTCGATCAGTCGCTTCAGACGGTTGTTACGGTTGATCACACGACGGTAGAGGTCGTTGAGATCGGAGGTGGCGAAACGGCCACCGTCGAGCTGCACCATCGGGCGCAGATCCGGCGGAATGACCGGGATCACGTCGAGCACCATGGCTTCCGGCTTGTTGCCGGTGGTCAGGAAGGCGTTGACGACCTTCAGACGCTTCAGGGCGCGGGCCTTGCGCTGGCCGGTGCCGGTGTCGATTTCCTCACGCAGCTGCTTGGAAGCGGCCTCAAGATCGAAGTCCTGCAAGCGCTTCTTGATGGCTTCGGCGCCCATGCAGCCCTCGAAGTAGTCGCCGTAGCGGTCTTCCATTTCACGCCACAGGTCGACGTCGCCTTCCATGTCGCCCGGCTTCAGGTTCTTGAAACGGTCGAACACGGCGCTCAGACGCTGGATCTGCTCGTCGAAACGGATGCGGATCGCGGCCATTTCACGCTCGGCGCTGTTGCGCAGCTTGGCGCGTGCGGAGCCCCTGGCTTCGCCTTCGGCCTCAAGTTCGGCCAGATCGGATTCGACCTTCTTGGCACGCTCTTCGATTTCCGCGTTGCGACGCTTCTCCAGGTTGGCGATGTCGTTGTCGAACTCGTCCTGCAGACCCGGAAGATCCTCATGACGCTGTTCCTCATCGACGCTGGTGACCATGTAGGCGGCGAAGTAGATGACCTTTTCCAGATCCTTCGGAGCGATGTCCAACAGGTAGCCCAAACGGGACGGAACACCCTTGAAGAACCAGATGTGGGTCACCGGAGCGGCAAGCTCGATATGGCCCATGCGCTCACGGCGCACACGGCTCTTGGTGACTTCCACACCACAGCGTTCGCAGACGATGCCCTTGAAGCGTACGCGCTTGTACTTGCCGCAGGCGCACTCCCAGTCACGGGTAGGTCCGAAGATCTGTTCGCCGAACAGACCGTCTTTCTCTGGCTTCAGGGTACGGTAGTTAATGGTTTCAGGCTTCTTGACCTCGCCATGGCTCCAATTACGGATGTCATCGGCGGTGGCCAGGCCAATCCTCAGTTTGTCAAATGCGTTGACGTCCAGCACTCTATTGTCCTGTCTATCGATTCTTAATGCTTAATCACGTTTCGTCAGGCTGGTCGCGCCACGTTTTCATACGACGCGACCAGCCATGGGATCACTGGAATTCAGGTTCTTCCACAACCTGGTCAGCCTTGGCGACCGCGTCGGGACGCGCGCCGATGTTGAAGCCAAGATCGTCGGAGGAAGCAGACGGATCGTCGTCCTCGTCCTTCATGTCGATAGCCACGCCTTCCGCGTTGAGCACTTCGACGTTCAGGGACAGGGACTGCATTTCCTTAAGCAGCACCTTGAAGGATTCCGGAATGCCTGCCGGTGGCAGGTTGTCACCCTTCACAATGGCACCGTAGACACGCACGCGGCCGTCGACGTCATCGGACTTGGTGGTCATCATCTCGTGCAGCGTGTAGGCGGCACCGTAGGCCTCGAGGGCCCACACTTCCATCTCGCCGAAACGCTGGCCACCGAACTGGGCCTTGCCGCCCAACGGCTGCTGGGTGATCATGGAGTACGGGCCGGTGGAACGTGCGTGAATCTTGTCGTCGACCAGGTGGTGCAGCTTCAGCATGTACATGTAGCCAACGGAGATCGGCTTCGGGTACGGTTCGCCGGTACGACCGTCGAACAGCACGGCCTTGCCGTCGTCTCCGACCAGCTTGTTGCCGTCGCGATCCGGCAAGGTGCAGGAAAGCAGGCCCTTGATGGTTTCCGGACGAACGCCGTCGAACACCGGGGTTGCCACCGGAGTGCCCGGCTCGCCCTTTTCGGCGCCCTGCGGAACGTTCTTCTTCCAAGCGGCTTCGATATCCGGGTCGAGGGAGATGTCCCAGCCGGCATGCGCGATCCAGCCCAAATGCAGTTCCAGCACCTGGCCGAGGTTCATTCGAGAAGGCACACCCAGCGGGTTCAGCATGATGTCGACCGGAGTACCATCCGCGAGGAACGGCATATCCTCTTCCGGCAGAATGCGGGAAATAACACCCTTGTTGCCATGTCGGCCGGAGAGCTTGTCGCCCTGGGTGATCTTACGATGCTGCGCAATGTAGACGCGAATCATCTGGTTCACGCCGTTCGGCAGCTCGTCGCCGTCTTCTTCGGCGTCTTCGCGGGTGATCTCCTTGACGTCAATCACCGTACCGGTCTCGCCGTGAGGCACACGCAGCGAGGTGTCACGCACTTCGCGGCTCTTCTCACCGAAGATGGCGCGCAGCAGGCGCTCTTCCGGAGTCAGCTCGGTTTCGCCCTTCGGGGTGACCTTACCCACCAGAATGTCGCCGGCTTCGACTTCGGCGCCGATGCGGATAATGCCACGCTCATCGAGGTTGGCCACCGCGTCTTCGCCGACGTTCGGCAGATCACGGGTGATTTCCTCGGCACCCAGCTTGGTTTCGCGGGCGTCGATCTCGTATTCCTCGATGTGAATGGAGCTTAGGGTGTCGTCCTGCACGAGACGCTGGGAGATGATCACAGCATCCTCGTAGTTGTAGCCGTTCCACGGCATGAAGG
>OCQB01000464.1_pt1 | contig 45209 bp, 38 predicted proteins | sample 1538631 | NCBI WGS metagenome assembly OCQB01 (sample SAMN04571713, study PRJEB22368) | human gut metagenome | biome: human gut; material: stool | host: Homo sapiens | place: Luxembourg | collected 2012-10-19
CGAGCAGCTTTCACCAGCAAAGCTGGTGTAGAAAAGGCTCGAGCGAAACTTTTAAGTGTCTAAGAAAAGTCTATCAGCTAAGTGATAGCTTCTTCGACCGCGTCAACAAACTTTTATTTTAATGATTTTGGGAAATTACCAATTTTTGACAATTATTTTATTTCCCGTGCGTTACAATATCAATCATAAAGACTGTTTAAATTGAAAAGGATTGATATTGTGAGAGAATTAGTAATGAGAATAAAAGGTGGCTGTGGACAAGCTTTCGGGAATATTGCTTCTCGTGGAGCATTTGTCCAGATAGTTTATTTTATTTCAGGATTTATAGCTTCTCGTGCTGCTGTTTTTGGCTCATATGCTCCATTTGGTATATCTATTATGGCGGCAGCACCATTCAAAAATATGCTTGCAAGCGTTTTTGGAGCGGCTATTGGCTATTGTACTATAAGCGGTACAGGAAATACTATTCGTTATGTTACAGCTATGATTGCCCTTGCAGCGATAAGATGGACCTTGAATGACATAGCAAGAATCCGAAAAAGCAAGCTGTTTGCACCGATAATAACATTTATGGCACTAATTGCAACAGGCTTGGCTATGATGAGTGTAAGCGGATTTTCGGGCAGAAGTATGGTACTTTATATGATAGAGGCGGTGCTTGGTTCATCAGGGGCGTATTTCCTTTCGAGGACTATAACAATATCCTATGGCACAAAAAGTCTTGGAATGTTATCTATACCAGAAATTTCTTGCCTTGTACTTTCACTTTGCATAATGATACTGTCATTTTCGAGCATAACAATAGGTTCACTTTCTATTGGAAGAATTTTATCAGTAGTTGCGATACTTTTCTGTGCGAGATATGGCAGTATTTCGGGAGGTGCTATCGCAGGAATTTCCGCAGGAATAGTAATGAGTCTTTCAAGCTCAGAGATGAGTTTTCTTGCGGGTTCGTATGCTTTCGGAGGACTTATGGCAGGTATGTTCTCAACAGCAGGCAGACTTGCTTCAGCCATAGCGTTTATACTATGCAATGGCATAATTTCTATGCAGACAGGAGATTTAACACTTGTAATACTCGGACTTTATGAAGTATTGGCGGCGAGCCTGATATTTATAATCTTGCCAAAGGATACGGGAAGATTTCTTGGTGCGATATTTATGGAGAAGGATAGCGATACACGCTGTGAGGGCTTGCGAAGGTCGGTTATTATGCGTTTAGATTTTGCATCTAAAGCACTTTCTGATGTTTCGAGTGATGTTGAAGATGTTGCACAAAAGCTTGCAGAGGTAGTTTCGCCAGATATGAGCGGAGTTTATAAGAAAGCTGTTTCTGAAACTTGTAGACGCTGTGGACTTAAAACCTATTGCTGGGAGAGGGAACACGGCGCAACGATTGCGAGCTTTGATTGTCTTGATGAGGTTTTACGCAAGAATGGCGAAGTAACAGAGGACGATTTTCGACAGGATTTCCGTAAACGCTGTTGCAAGATACACGAAATGGCTAATGCTGTCAATCGCAATTACGATAATTATATCACCTATGAGGCGGCTCAACGCAGAGTTGATGAGGTTCGTGCAGTTGTTGCAGGACAGTTTTGCGGTTTAGGCGAAATTCTCGGAGAAATGGCTGAGGAATACGAAAGCTACGAAAAATTTGATACAGACGCTGCACACAGAATAAGCGTTATGATGAAAGATGAGGGTTATGTTCCTATGGATATAAGCTGTCGCATAGACAGGCTTGGCAGAATGAGCGTTGAGATTGAAACTGCCGATACGGAAAGAAGTGTGCTGAAAAGGTCTGTGCTTACAAGAGAGGTTTCTAAGCTTTGCGGAAGAAGATTTGAAAATCCGGCGGTTACTATGGTTAATGGCAGATGTAGGATAGTTTTCAGCGAAAGACCTGTATATGATGTTGATATTGCAACGGCTCAGCATATTTGCGGAAACGGCAGACTTTGTGGCGACCATTTCAAGTATTTTTGCGACGGTATGGGCAGAATGGTAGCTGTAATAAGTGATGGTATGGGAACAGGCGGCAGAGCGGCTGTTGATGGAAGTATGGCATCAAGCATCATTGCAAAGTTAATTAAAGCGGGTTTAGGCTTTGATTGTGCTTTAAAGGTTGTAAATTCTGCATTGATGGTTAAATCGGGTGATGAATCACTTGCTACACTTGATGTGCTTTCCTTTGATATGTTTACAGGCGGGATTGAGCTTATGAAAGCTGGAGCACCTATGACCTTTATACGAAAGGGTGGAAAGGTTTTCTCGATAGAATCGCCCTCTTTGCCTGTCGGAATTTTGCCGAATGTTGAATTTTCTTATAGTACAGAGGCGTTGCTGCCTGGGGATATAGTAGTTATGCTTTCTGATGGTGCAGTTGCTACGGGAGAAGATTGGATAGCGAATATTATTCGTAATTGGAATAAAAGTTCGCAAGAATTGGCAAACTTGATTACAGATGAGGCAACGGCAAGAAGAAGTGATGGGCATGATGATGATATAACGGTCTTGACGATGATAGTGCAGTCTGCGAATGGCGATGAAGATGAATAAGTGGCGAGCCGCCACTGTCAAGACGCGGAATCGCTCGACAAGTCTCGCTCGACACTTATAAGAGAAGTTTGTTGACGCGGTTGAAGAAACTACCGTGTAGCTAATAAACTACCCTTAGACACTTAAAAGTTTTGCTCAAGCTTTTTCAAAAGCTTGCGGATTCCAAAGGCGGAGCCTTTGGTGGGTTTTAAGGGCAACGCCCTTAACATCTCTTGCCCCTAAAGGGCGGACAAAGTCCGCCCTTATTGACTAATGAGAGAAAATTAAGCGGTGGACGAAGTCCACCGCTTAAGGAGCAAAGAATGTTGGGCAAAGCCCAAAGGTGTTTCGCTCTCTGCGGAGAGCGACAAGGGCGTTGCCCTTGACCTACGAGCCTTTGCAAAGGCTCGAGCGAAATTTTTAAGTGCCTAAGAGAAGTGCGTTAGCTACGCGGTAGTTTCTTCAACCGCGTCAACAAACTTCTCTTGCAAGTGTCGAGCGAGACTTGTCGAGCGATTCCGCGTCTTGGGAGCGGCGGCTCGCCGCCTGATGTTGCTAATGAGAGAAAATTAAGCGGTGGACGAAGTCCACCGCTTAAGGAGCAAAGAATGTTGGGCAAAGCCCAAAGGTGTTTCGCTCTCTGCGGAGAGCGACAAGGGCGTTGCCCTTGACCTACGAGCCTTTGCAAAGGCTCGAGCGAAATTTTTAAGTGCCTAAGAGAAGTGCGTTAGCTACGCGGTAGTTTCTTCAACCGCGTCAACAAACTTCTCTTGCAAGTGTCGAGCGAGACTTGTCGAGCGATTCCGCGTCTTGGGAGCGGCGGCTCGCCGCCTTGAGCGAAACTTTTAATTTTTGTTCAACTTACGAAAAAGGCTGAGAACCAATGAAAGTTCCCAGTCTTTTGTTTTAAGCACCAATCTGTTCAGAGAGGATTTTATTTAGAGCGGTAGCACTGCTTGAATGACAGCGATAAACAGGTATGTTACTGCGTTTTGCCTCGCCTAAGGCACTGATTACCATTTTGTGAGAAACTGTATTTGTGAAAAGGATAAGTAGGTCAGGATTGCCCATTTTCTTATCTAAAGCACCTCGCTCCTTAACGAATATTTTCGCTTTGCAACCGTAATTCTTGCATATATCTTCATACTGGCAAACCATTCTTTCGTTTCCGCCAACGATAACAATACTCATTTTGCATCACCTTTCTTTAAATAAATCGAGTGTATGTGTGGTTATAAAAAATATATAAAGCTTCATTTTGTTAGTTTAAACTAACTACTTATTAATTAAATAGGCACTTCTAAAAATCATAAAGAAGCCCCTTGAACAATAAAATATTGAGTTAGTTTTAACTAATTAACCATATGATACCATTACTTTCTTAATATGTCAAGCGTTATGTTAAAATATTCTTAGGTAGTGATTTTATAATAATTATTTGCAAAGTCAAATATCTAAGCAAAATATCATAAAATTTTCTTGACAATAATTGATAGAACAGCTATACTTGTATTATATTAATAATACAGAATGATTTCGAGGAGGAAAATATGGAATACGCATTAAGAACTTTTGAACTCACAAAAAAATATGGCGAAAAATTAGCAGTAAATAATGTTAATATGAATATCCCAAAAGGTGAGGTTTATGGCTTTGTTGGAAAGAATGGTGCAGGCAAGACAACTCTTATCCGCCTTGTGCTTGGTCTTGCAAACCCAACATCTGGAAATTTTGAGTTTTTCGGTGGAATGAATAACTATAAGGCTCGTGCAAGAATAGGCAATCTTATTGAAAGCCCAGCAATATATCCTAATATGACAGGTCAGCAGAACCTCACCATATTCTGTAAAATGCTTGGTGTAAATGAGGAGAAAATTCCTGAGCTTCTTAATCTTGTTGGACTTAATGATGTTGGCAAGAAGAAAGCAAAGGATTATTCTCTTGGTATGAAGCAAAGACTTGGCATAGCAATCGCTCTCTTAGGTGACCCAGAATTTCTCATACTTGATGAGCCTATCAACGGTCTTGACCCATCGGGAATTATCGAGGTGCGTGACCTTATTATCAAGCTTAATAAGGAGTTTGGAAAAACGGTTTTGATTTCAAGCCATATTTTAGGAGAGCTTAGTAAGCTTTCTACTTGCTATGGCATTATCAGCAACGGTATGCTTGTAGAGGAGCTTACTCACGAGGAGCTTATAAGCAGATGTACAGCAACTACTGTTATCAAAACAAATAATCCTGAAAAGGCAAAGCAGATTATCTCAAATCTTCTTGCAGATAAATATGGAACAGTTCCAACACTTTCTATCAATAATAATGGTGCTGTTGTTATTGGTTCGGCTATTGAAGATACAGGCTCAGTTACAAAGGCTTTGTTTATGAATGATGTAGTTGTAGAATCGTTGACAACAGCTGGCAGTGACCTCGAAAATTACTTCGTTGAAAGAATGGGTTAATTGTTTTTATAAAGAAAGGCGGTACAAAATAATGCAAAATCTATTAAAATCAGATTTTTATAAGCTTTTTAAGATGAAAAGCTTTTATGTATGTGCAATAATTGCTGCAGCAATGGCGGCAATATCAATGTTTCTTGATTCACAATTAAATAATATGATGCAATCAATGTCAGACACTATGGGCGATATGATGACATCGCAGATGGTAACTCTAAAAAATATCTTGCCAACTATAATTTCTCCAACGGGTGATTATTTTATACTTGTAATAATCGGTGTCTGCCTTTTTATCACAATAGAGTATAATGCAGGAACTCTTAAAAATATTGCCGCAAGAGGTTTCAAGAGAGAATACATATTTTTATCAAAGATTATTGTTTGCATAGTAGAGGCTTTTATAATTACACTTTGCTTTGCAGTAAGCTGTGTTATTTTCGGTTTGATTTTTCTTGGAACTCCAGCAGGTGGTTTTGGTGATGGCTACTTCACAGAGCTTTTCACTATATATGGAGTAGACATTCTCATACTTATAGGCTATGTATCATTTATAGCTATGATTGCTTACTTAATTCGCACAAACGGTGGTACTATTGCAATAACACTTTGTGCACATTATCTTGTCCCAGTAATTATTACTATGTTTAATGTAGTAACTATTATGAACGATACTTCTGATTCGGATTTAGAAAAGATGATGTCTTATACCAGTAATCAATACGGACAGGCTGCTTATTACTGGATAGGAACATTAGGCGGAGCAGTTTCCGAAAGCTATCATAACGGAACGATATATATTCCGATATTGGTAGCACTTGCATATATAGTTGTAAGCTGTGCAATAGGTATGTTAGTATTTAAAAAGAGAGATATTAAGTAATATCAGAGAGATATAAAGAATCCCGCAACTTATATTGGTTGCGGGATTTTTTGTTGCTAAAGAAAGAATTAAGCGGTGGACATAGTCCACCGCTTAGAGAGCAAAGAATGTTAAGGGCGCTGCCCTTAAAACCCACCAAAGGCTCTGCCTTTGGAAACCGCAAGCCTTTAAAAAAGGCTTGACCTAAACTTTTAAGTGTCTTGGGGAAATTTTGTTAGCTAAATGGTAGTTTATTGGGAAAGTTTTTGAACTAATCGGTTATTACTTTATGAAGGGGATACCAAGAGGGATTTGTTGTGTCAGGCAATGAAAATTACCACCACCTATAAGAATATCCCTTGCGTAAACACCGATAACCTCTCTTGTTGGGAATAGTGACGCAAGAATATTTCGTGCGATTTCGTCATTCTTATCATTAAAGAATGGCATAACGATTGCACCATTTGAAATGTAAAAATTTACATAAGATGCGGCAAGTCGCTCGTTTGCTGTTCTTGTCGGTAAGCCGTCCATAGTGTCAAGACCTTCACATTCGTGTTCGGTGATGAGTACGGGCTTAGGCAAGGGCAATTTATGGACAGTAATTTTCCTGCCGTCTGCGGTTGTGGAATTTTCGAGAGCTTTAAGACAAGCTGAAGAAAGCTTATATTGTGGGTCGTTTTCATCATCAGTCCACGCAAGAACAACATCTGTTTCGGAGGTAAAAGCACAGATATTATCAATGTGTCCGTTGGTTTCATCATTATATATTCCATATGGTAGCCAAATGATTTTTTCTGCACCGAGGGTATCTTTGAGCTTTTGTTCGATTTCAGCTTTTGTCATATGGGAGTTTCTGCCCTCGCTCAAAAGACATTCTTCGGTTGTAAGAATAGTACCAGCACCGTTTGAATGAATAGAGCCACCCTCAAGGATAAAATCTCTCTCATCGTATACATCAACATCGTAGAGGTCGCAAAGTTTTTTTGCAAGCTGGCGGTCACGCTCCCAAGGAAAATAAAGTCCGTCAACAAGACCTCCCCAAGCATTGAAATTCCAGTCTATTCCACGGATTGTTTTGCCGTTAGTTACGAAAGTAGGAGCAGTATCTCTTGCCCACGAATCATCTGTTGAAAGCTCAACAACACGAATGTTTTCCGCAAGCACAGCACGAGCATTGTTATATTGAGCCTCAGAAGCAAGAACTGTTAATTTTTCTGATTTCGCTATAATTTCAGCAGCTTTTATGAAAGCCTTTCTTGCCTCATATCCGCCATACTGCCACGAATCACCACGCTCAGGCCAAATCATTATACAGCCATAGTGTGGGGAAAATTCAGCGGGCATATAGAAGCCATCATTTTTCGGAATCGATTTTATTATTTTCATAGCAATCTCCCTAAGAAAATCTTATTATATACTTTATTATATCAAATTCAAGTATTACAATCAAGCTTGCTTAAGGTATGCTACTCGACAAAAATTAATGATTATGTTATACTGTGTGTAATTAAATCGAATCCGACAATTTTAATATTATTTTTGTTGTTTATTCATTTGAGTAAAATATGCTTAAAAAATTCGGCTATAATATTTCTAAGACATAAAATAAATTTGGAAAAGAGATGCTATCTTGGAAAAGAAATTTTTTGATAAAGAGAGTAAAGAGCAGTTTAAAGTAATGCTTTTCTTACTTATAATAATTTGTATATTATTTACGCTTTGTTATCTGCTTAGCCCAAAATCTGATAATAAAGTGGCTAATTCCTCTGCGAATACCTCATCGGAAACTGTTTCTGCTGTTTCTGATAGTAACAGCAAGGTTGAAAGCAAAACCCCAAGTAAAGCTGAAGCTTCTAAGCCTAAGGTTCAGCCAGCACCAAAACTTGATGGCACACAGCAGGCTATAAAGCTTGATAATAATGATGTTCATAAGGGAAATCTTATACTTGTCAATAAGGATTATCCATCTTATGTTGATGGTGAAGATGCGGTTTCACTCTATGACTATAAAACGAACACATATACTGTTGCGGATACTAATGTTATGATAAATAAATCTATTGTTGATACAACAAATAAGATGTTCGATGATTTTTATAGTATTTATGGCGAAAGCGACCTTTATATTGCTTGTGCATATAGAAGCTATGCTACACAAGAAGGGCTTTATCAAGACGAACTCAATAGTGACCCAGAGGCAGGCGTAAACCTTGTTGCACCTCCGGGATATAGTGACCACCAGACTGGCTATGTTTTTGATATTGACCATTATAATGCTACGGAGAAGAACGGTATAGCTTTTGACGGAACTGGCAATGATGAATGGTTCTTAAATAATTGTGCGAATTATGGTTTTATAGTTCGTTATCCTGAGGATAAGGTAGATATAACAGGATATTACTATGAACCTTGGCATTATCGTTATGTTGGCATACCTCATGCAATATATATGAAACAGAATAATCTTTGCCTTGAGGAATATCTTGATAAAATTAAGAATAATACAAAGGATAATCCTTTAACAGTAAGTGCAGAAGACGGCACAACATGGAGTATGTGGTATGAGAAAGCATATGAAGACGGCGATGTAACTCAGATAGCTATTCCAAAGGATTGTGATTATGAGATTTCGGGAAATAATGTAGATGGCTTTATTATAACCGTTAAATCTAAATAATAATTTTTCTCTAAAACAATTAAAAGTTTTGCTCGAGGCGGCGAGCCGCCGTCCCCAAGACGCGGAATCGGTTTTGCAAGCAAAACCTCGACATTCTAAATCAACTTATGTTGACGCGGTCGGTAAAACTACCGAACGGGCGAACACAGTTCGCCCCTACGATTAAATTTCTTTAAGATACTCAAAAGTTTCGTCATTAAGGAACGAAAAAAATTCGATTGAATTGGTAAAGCGTACTAAATAATTAGTGCATAATTTGTCAGTATGTGCTATAATGTTTTTATTATATGGTTTATAAAATGATTTTCTGAAGGAAGTGAAATTGGATGAGAGTTATTACAGGTAAGGCGGGCGGAAGAAAGCTTGAAACACTTAGTGGCAACGATGTCAGACCTACTACCGATATGGTTAAGGAGGCTGTTTTCTCAATAATTCAGTTTGAGCTTGAGGGCAGAGTATTTCTTGATTTGTTCGCAGGCTCTGGACAGATGGGTATAGAGGCACTCAGCAGAGGAGCAAAAAAAGCTATATTAGTTGATTCCTCAAAGAGTTCGCTTGCTGTTATAAACCGTAACCTTGAAACAACAGGGCTTTCTGAGAATGCCGAGGTTAAGTCTTCTGATTCGATTTCATATTTAAAGGGTTGTGACGAGAAATTCGATATTGCTTTTCTCGACCCGCCTTATAGAAAGGGTTTGCTTGAGAAAGCCCTTGATATTTTGCCTATATTTATGAACAGAACAGGAAAAATAATCTGTGAACACCCAAGTGATGAGGAGCTTCCGAATCAGATTGGGGAGTTTGTTATCAAAAAGCAATATCGCTATGGCAAAATTATGCTGACAGCATATATTCACGAAAGTATGCTATAATAAACATTAAGAGGGTGGTCGGATAGATGAAAACAGTTATTTGTTCAGGTAGCTTTGACCCTGTTACCGTAGGACACATTGATATTATTACAAGAGCCTCAAAGATGTTCGATAAAATTATCGTAGCAGTTTTACATAATATGAATAAACAGGCTTGCTTTACAGCAGAAGAAAGAGTAAGGCTTTTAGAAAAGGCAACCTCAGACTTGCCTAATGTTGAAGTTACAAGCTTTGATGGTTTGCTTGCGGATTTTGCGGCACAGAAAAATGCTACTGCAATAGTCAGAGGACTTCGTGCTTTATCTGATTTTGAATATGAATTTCAGATGGCACTTACTAATAAAAAGCTTAATCCTGAGCTTGAAACAATCTTCCTTACAACAAGGTCAGAGAATATGTTCCTAAGCTCAAGTATCGTTAAGCAGGTGGCACAGCTTGGCGGAGATATATCATCATTTGTCCCCGAATGTGTTCATGATGAAATTATAGAAAGATTGAGAAAGGAATAGTTGTTATGAATAATATTAGTGTAGAAACAATGATAAATGACCTTTATGAGATGATAGACGCTTCTGCAAAATTGCCTCTCAGCAAGGACAAAGCAATAGTAAGTGTGACAGGTTTTAAGGATATTCTTGATGAGATTAGGGCTAATCTTCCACAGGAAATCCGTCAGGCAAGGGGAATTGTTGCTGATAGAAACAGAATTATAAGTCAGGCTAATCAAGAGGCAGAGGCTATAATTCATTCTGCTGAGGATAGGGCAAGAAAGATGGTAGCCAAGAGCGAAATAGTCCGACAGGCACAGCATCGTTCAAGCGAGATGATAAGCGATGCAAAGATGAAATCTGGCGAGATGAGAAAAGCTGCGGCGGAATACATAGATGACATTATGAAGCAAGCTGATGATGATATGAGCAAGACGCTTGCAGAGCTTAAAAAAGCAAGACAGAGTATAAAGGCATCACAGAGAAAGTAAAGATTTTTAAGAACTGAGCGGCGTTTTCATCAGTGAAATTCGCCGCTTATTTAATCAAATTATTTATGGAGGATAGCAGATGAAAAAAACTACTTCAGGAATTGTATATGTTTTGTTTTTTATTATTCTTACAGCAGTTTTCACCTGCTGTACAATCTATTTTATAAATCTTGGCAGAACTACTATTATAGATAATAAATCTACCAGCCCTGATACGATAAATGCTGTAAACATAGATGGTGATGATACTGGGCTTTCTTATCGTACTGTTATGCTAAAAGATTTTTCGGAATCTCCTTATTATAAGCCTATAAAAACAACAAAGGGCAGAGAATCACTTAGTTCAGAATCTGAGAAAAAGCTTTATGACCTCATCACTAAAAGTGTTACTATCATAAGCGAAACTAAGGACGAGAACGACCATTATCGCACTGAAAGGGCTAATATTGAGGGCGTTCATATGTCGGAAAGCGAAATTCGCCGTTCAATAAATGCTTTTGTTTTTGATAATCCGCATATATTCTGGCTCGATAATCTTTTTGGCTATGCTTATGTTGGCGAGGATACTATGGTGGAATTTTATTCCGTAATATCCGCAGACGAATGTGAAAAAAAATATTTAGTTCTTAATAGTGCTGTAAATAGAATTATGGCATCTCTTGAGGACGGAATGAGCGAATTTGAAAGAGAAAAGTTTATGCACGATTTCGTCATAAATAACTGCATATATAAAGGTACAGTTGCAAGCCTTAGTGATGGTTGGGAATATTTTTCTGCTTATGGTTCTATTGTTAAAGGTGAGGCTGTATGTGAGGGATATGCGAAATCTATGCAGCTTTTGTTAAATCTAAGCGGTATAGAATGTATGACCATTCGTGGTGATAGTGAGGGCGTAGGCCATATGTGGAATGTTGTTAAAATAGATGATGAATGGTATCATCTTGATTCTACATGGGACGATACAACCAATGGTGCGATTTATGATTTCTTTAATATTGATGACGAAATGATAAAAACAAGCCATACTATAAGCCCGATTGTTGATGAAGTGAGCCTTGACCAAAGCAAAGAAAATGATTTAAGATACAATTTCTTTATTCCGAAATGTACCTCTACACAGGCTGGATATTACTCCAAAAATGCGGCGGTAATTACAACATTTGATGAGGAAACCAATAATAAGGTTATCTCGGCTTTGATAAATGCCGCAAACAGTAAGGAAAAGTATCTTCCAATAATGTTTGGCAAGGAAATGCAATATGAGGAGTATATAAATACTCTGTTCTTTAATCAGCCATATAAGTTTTATTCCTATGTTAATTCGGCAAACGAACAGCTTGACGATGAGCATAAAATCGACAGAGATGGACTTTCCATTGTGAAAAATGAAAATGCATCACTTGTAAGAGTTGTTTTGGCTTATACCAGCAATAGCGAAGAATCTTAGAGAGAGGGATTAGCAATGATAGATAAGCAAAGAGTAGAGGCTGCTGTAAAGGAACTTTTAGCAGCAATCGGAGAAGATGTTGACAGAGAGGGCTTGCTCGAAACACCAAAGAGAGTAGCTAATATGTATGAGGAAATTTTTGCAGGCTTAGATGATGACCCTAAAAAATACCTCAAGATATTCAATGTTCCGGAACAGGAGCAAGAGCTTGTAATAGTTCGTGATATACCGATGTATTCAGTTTGTGAGCATCATCTTTTGCCTTTTGTAGGAGTAGCACATATTGCATATATACCTAAGAATGGAAAGATAATCGGTTTATCAAAATTTGCGAGAATAGTAAGCTGTTTTGCAAAAAAGCCACAGGTTCAGGAGAGATTGACAACAGAAATTGCTGATTTCTTATATGATAATTTAGAGCCTTTGGGTGTGGCAGTTGTTATAGAGGCAGAACATTTGTGTATGACAATGCGAGGAGCGAGAGCAGCCGGTGCTAAGACAATGACTTCAGCATTAAGGGGAGCAATTAGAACTGATGCAAAGACAAGAGCCGAAGTAATGTCACTTTTGACAAATAAATAAGAATGAGAAGAAATTTTTCGCAGTAGTTAGCTTAAATTGTGAATATCGAGCGAGGTAAATCCGAGCAATTTCACATCTTGGGGGCGGTGGCTCATCACTTGGTAGTTCATTGGGAATTTCACCGACCGCGTCAATTACCTTCCCTCACTTACTACGAGCGAGGCAAAGCCGAGCGATTCCGCGTCTTGACTGCGGCGGCTCATCACTTGGTAGTTCATTGGGAATTTCACCGACCGCGTCAATTACCTTCCCTCACTTACTACGAGCGAGGCAAAGCCGAGCGATTCCGCGTCTTGACTGCGGCGGCTCATCACTTGGTAGTTCATTGGGAATTTCACCGACCGCGTCAATTACCTTCCCTCACTTACTACGAGCGAGGCAAAGCCGAGCGATTCCGCGTCTTGACTGCGGCGGCACGCCGCTTTAAAAAGGCTTGTGCGAAACTTTTATCTGTATTCTTTTTTCTTTAGCTTATATATTGGAGGATAACTATGCAAAAGGTATTTAAAGCAAGAAACTATACTCTCCCACTTGGTGAAAAAACTTATGTTATGGGCATACTCAATGTCACACCAGATTCATTCTCCGATGGCGGAAAATGGTTTAACATAGATTCCGCAGTAGAACACGCTCTACAAATGCAGAATGACGGAGCGGATATTATTGATATAGGCGCTCAATCCACCCGCCCAGGATATACAAAAATTTCTGCTGAGGAGGAAGAAAACCGTCTTATTCCTTTCTTAAAGGCTGTCAGAAAGGCTGTAAGCGTGCCGATTTCTATTGATACATTCTATCCTTCTGTTGCCGAAAAATCCCTTGAATACGGTGCAGATATAATTAACGATGTTACAGGCTATGTAGATGAGGAAATGTATAAAATCTCTGCAAAATCTGATTGCGGTTGTATTATTATGCACGATAAAGCAGACGGCATCAAAGAATTTTTTGAATCCGTTATAGAAAAGTGCGATAAATATGGTATAGCAAGGGAAAGAGTTTGTCTTGACCCAGGCATAGGCTTTAACAAAACGCATAGTATGAATCTTGAAATCCTCAGAGAATGTGGAAAATATCGTGTAGATGAATGTGCAATTCTCATAGGTGCATCAAGAAAGAGAGTTATAGGTGCGGCTTGTGGAAATCCACCATTTGACCAAAGACTTGCAGGAACTATTGCGGCACATACACTTTCTATTGCGTCAGGGGCAGATATTATAAGAGTACATGATGTTGCAGAGTCGGTTCAGGCAGCAAAAGTAGCGGATTCTATTGTGAGGGGATATAATGGACAGGATTGCTATTAAGGATTTGAGGATATATGCCTATCACGGTGTACGAGATTTTGAGAAAGAGCGAGGACAGTTATTTATATTAGATGTTGATATTTTCGCTGATTTGAGTGAGGCTTGTCGAACAGATAATCTCGAGGCTACAATAAACTATTCGCAGGCAACGCAGAGCATAAAGCGTGTTATGACCGAAAACCGATACGATTTAATCGAAACGGCGGCACAGACTGTTGCAGATTGTATTCTTGCGGAATTTAGCCTTGCTAAGAGTGTAAGAGTTTGCTTGAAAAAGCCTAATGCACCGATAGCAGCAGATTTTGGATATGTTGCAGTCGATATTACAAGAAGTAGGGAGTCTGAATAAATGAGAAAGGCTATACTTTGTTTAGGCACGAATATAGGCAATCGTCTGAAAAATCTCAAGGGAGCGATTGAGGCTTTGTCACTTTTGATTGATACAGAGCTTGTTAAAGCTTCAGCAATCTATGAAACAGAGCCATTTGAAACACCTGACGAACAGCAGAGTTTCTATAATTGCTGTGTTATGATAGAAACCGAACTTTCGCCGGAAATGCTTATGGGGGCTTGTTTAGGCATTGAGGCTAAAATGGGCAGACTCCGCCCTTATAAAAATTCTCCAAGAATTATAGATATTGATATAATTCTTATCGAGAATGAAACTCGAAATGATGAAGCACTTATACTTCCGCACCCGAGATTTCTTGAAAGGGCATTTGTAATGGTTCCACTTCTTGATATTTTCCCGAATGGAAATGCTTTCGGGATTGATTTCAAGAAAAGTCTTTCAAGCCTTGATACTTCGGGTATAAATAAGGTGGGGTAGCTGTGAGCTTATTAGATTTATTTTTTCCGAGAAAATGTCCGTATTGCTTAAAGCTTATTGAAAGAGGAATGCTTGAATGTGCTGAATGCCGTTCGGAATTTCCAAAAGAGCCTTATATAAGAACTATACCAAGCGGAAACGAATGTGTTTCCGCTTTTATGTATGACAGCAAGATTCGTGACGCTTTAGCGAGATATAAATTTCGTGGAAAACGAGAGTTTTATAAAAGCTTTAGTGCGGTGCTTGCAAATGCAGTTGCAGAAAGTGAGATTATAGCAGATATGGTAACGAGTGTACCGCTTTCAAAAAAGCGATTGTATATGCGAGGCTATAATCAATCCGAGCTTATAGCAAGAGAGTTTGCAAAAATTCTTGAATTAGATTACGCAGAAACTCTCATAAAATGTCGTGATAATCTCGAACAGCATACTTTAAATCACGAGATTCGTGCGGAAAATATTATTGGAGTTTATAAGCCGATAGATAAAATAAATTTGCAGGGCAAGAGGGTTTTGCTTATAGATGATATTGTCACAACGGGTTATACGCTTTCTGAATGTTGTAGAATACTTTCAGAAAACAATGATGTTGATATTACTTGTGCCACAGTAGCAACAGCTTTTTAATAATTTCCAAATTGAGGTAAAATTATTTAAAAGAAATAAATAATTAGATTTATACAAGTTTACTAAAATAAGTTATTATTATACAGTTATTCCGTTAAAAAGTCAATATAATGTTAAACAAACGAAACCATAGTAACAAAATTGTTAATGGAAATTATAGGAAAATATGGTATAATAGTATTTGTGCTAAGGGGCTGGAAATAAAAACGAAAGCTGTGATAATTTGAAACATTATTCGATAACAGTTACAGAACTATATGACAATGAACTAAAACAATTAACTATCTACGGAATCGAATACAGCAACGGTGAAAGAAAACTTGTGATTACAGATATAACCGAAGATTACAAACGATTAAAACGGCTTGTAGACCTTTGTAATGAGCTTGAGCTTGAGGTATCACAGCTTAATGATGTAGTGGAAGATTTTCTCTCTGAATAATTTAATAAGATAGTTTTAAATCGGTAAGGCTTAGCGTTTATTAAGCTTACCGATTTTTCTTTTTCTATAAAAATTGTAGGCAATATCTTTATAGTTTAGCTTTATTTTATAGTCGAATTATGGTATAATAAAAAATCATAAGAGATTTGCTAAATGTTTCAATAACAGAGGGGAGCGGTTTTTGATGGGTTTATTCAGAAAAAAGCAAAAAGATAATCCAACAGCATTAGAGATGAAAAGCCTTGCAGAGAAAGCCGTTGAGCATGGCAAAAGATTTAATTATGATTTCGATTATAAAAGGGAAAGCATAGAGGAGCTTGAGGAGGTTCTTGATAAATATGAATCTGCTACAAAAAAAATTTGTGCAACAGATGAAGAAATATGGGAGCTTTCTCTTATATTTGGAGCATATCTTGGAGAAGTGCTTTTGCGGACAGGCTTAAAACACGCTGGCTTTGTGTGGGTAGATGAAAATGGAATACCAATACTTAAAAAGAACGAGCAGACAAAGGTTTCTCCGATTTCTAAGGTCTTTAAGCGTCTTAAAAATGGCAAGGAGGATAATATCAAGCCATTCTTTGATATAGGTATCTGTATTGCTCAACAGGAATCTAAGTTTAAAATAAAATAATGTATATTGCAAACCTGAGAGGCTCGAAAGTGCCTCTCTTTTTAATTTCTAATGAATTAGTGAACTTCTCCAAGAAGCTTAAAGTTTAGGTCAAGCCTTTTTAAAGGCTTGCGGTTTCCAAAGGTAGTCACCTACGGCAGAGCCTTTGGTGGGTTTTAAGGGCGAAGCCCTTAACATCTCTTGCCTTTAAAGGGCGGGCTTTGTCTGCCCTTAGAGACCAATGTTGCTAACGAAAGAAAATTAAGCGGTGGGCGAAGCCCACCGCTTTAGGAGCAAAGAATGTTGGGCTTCGCCCAAAGGTGTTTCGCTCTCTGCGGAGGCACTCCGCCTCGAGCGAAACTTTTGATTGTCTTGGGTAAGTATGTAAGCTAAGCGGTAGTTCATTGGAAATTACTTCGACCGTGTCAATAAGGTTTCATTTACTCGCACCGAGCGAGACTTGTCGAGCGATTCCGCGTCTTGACTGCGGAGGCACTCCGCCTCGAGCGAAACTTTTGATTGTCTTGGGTAAGTATGTAAGCTAAGCGGTAGCAATCTGCTTAAACCTGTTACAAAATTGTTACACTAAAACGCGGATTTCGACAGAAAATGTAATTTCGCAAAAATGGTAGCTTAGCCACGAAATATATCATATTTGAGTTGAAAATGGCTTTGATTGTGAGAGAAAAGGCTATTTTGTATTATAAAAATTAAGTGATTTTATAGGATTAACATTTGGAAAAATATTGTAAAATGATTAAAAAATCTTAACAAAGCTTTTAAAATGAAATTTAAAACGATTGCACAAAAATAACAATGGAAACTTGTGGTAATTACATCAAAAAGCCGATAAAATAGCGAAAAAATACTTGATTATTTAGGAGCTAATCTACTAAATATGTATAAAAGTGACCTTTTAGGGAGTCTTTTAAGCTTGTTACTTATTTGTAACATTTGATTTTCTGCAATTTGCACAGACTTTAAATGAAATTAATTCTTAAAAAGAAGTATAACCCAATAATTATAGTTTATTCGACCGAATGTTCGTTCGAATTGTCGGCGAAATGCACAATTGTTAACCTTAAAACCTGTTTGACATAATGCAAATTCAAGACTATAATAGCCACATCAACTAAAAGTTGTCCAATCGTTAGTGTTATTATCAAAGTAACGATTTAAGGACAGTCGTAAGGAGATTACATAATGAAGTTACCTAAGAAGAATTATGTGGCAAAAAGAGAAAAGAAAACCACTAGTAAAGCGACTGGTAAAATCGTTAAGATTGCTATTTTTTCTGTAATGGGTGCGGTTTGTCTTTCGGCGGCACTTTCAGTCACAGCTCTTACTAAGACTGTTAAAATTACAGATGGTGAAAATACAACAGTTATAAATACAATGAACCTCGACCAGAACGCAATCCTTGAGCAGGCAGGCGTTGAGCTTGGCGATAATGACAAGGTTGTTCTTACAGAAACAAGTGGCAACGGCGTAGAGGTTTCTATAATGAGAGCCTTTAATGTAAACCTTGAGGCTGATGGCGATGTTAAGAGCGTTGTCTTTAGCGAAGGAACAGTTGCAGATGCACTCAAGGCTGCAAATATTAAGGTTAATGATTCTGATTCAGTTACACCTTCCGCAGGAACAACACTTGAGCCTGATATGAAGATTAAGATTAAGCGTTGGTACACAATCTCAATTAATGACGCAGGCAAAACAGTTTCTAAGGATGTTCCAGAAGGAACAGTTGCAGAGGCACTTGAGTTCCTCGGCATTAAGCTTTCGCCAACAGATAAGCTCAATGTGAAATCTGATAGTAAGGTTGAGGACAATCTCAAGCTTAAGATTAACAGAATTACTTATAAAACAGTTCAGTCAAAGAAGGCTATTGCCTTTAAGGAAGTTGAAAAGAAAACTGATAAGCTTTATACAGGTGAAACAGAGGTGCAGACTGATGGCTCTAATGGTACAAAGCTTATAACTTCACAAGAAACATATGTAAATGGCAAGCTTACATCTACAAAGAAGATTTCTGAAAAGACAACAAAGAAAGCTGTAAATAAAGTTACTCTCGTAGGCACAGCAAAAAGACCTGAGCCAGCTCAGGAAGAAACAGCTTCAAAAAGTTCTTCAACAAGCGGTGAGAATTACTTCAATAAGAATGCTGCTGATTCAGCATCATTCAGTTCAAATGCTGCTGAGCAGACCTTCACAGATATGAACGGCAACACAATTAAGTATCTCCGTTCATACACAGGCTCTGGCACAGCATATTATGCACCAGCAGGCTCTTCAACTGCGTCAGGCAGACCAGCACAGCCTGGTAATGTAGCGGTTAACCCAAATCTCATTCCATACGGTTCTAAGCTTTATATCGTATCTAATGACGGTCAGGTTTGCTATGGATATGCAACAGCCGCAGATACAGGCGGAGCACTTTTCGATGGTTCTGCAATCGTAGACCTTTATTACAACACACTTGGTGAATGCACACAGTTTGGCAGAAGAGATGTTACAATTTATGTCATCGAAGAGGGCGACAATGCCTATGTTGGCTGATAGATAATAAAATATTCAAACGCTTCGTTTTAATACGGAGCGTTTTTTGTTTTATAAAATAGAATTATTTAAATTTCTCTAAAGCAATTATTACTGCAAATAACTAATATATAATTAAAAAGAAAAATATTTTATTTAAAAATAAGTATTTTCGACATTTTTATATTTATTATGGATATGTGTCTATAATAATTAAATTATAAGGAGAAGATATTATGGGTAATAATTCAATAAATGACGCATTTAAAGAGTTAGAATCTATGTCTAATCAAATAAAAAATAAAAAACAAGCTCAAAGCCAGAATGCTAACTATGACCAGTATAATGAATTGGATTCTTTTAGCAGAGAACGAAATGAACGAGCTGCCGACCCGAGGGTGTTTTTTAATGATACAGGCAATCCATTCTTAGGTATTATGCACTTTTTGCAAAGAAAGCCTGTTCCGCCAAAACCGATTGATGAGCAAAGACTTTTAGAATCATTTTCAAAGTGTGCAAAAAAGCAAAGAAATTTTAAAAAAATGCTTAAGCTGATAGTTGTTATAATACCGGTTTCAGTAATTTTGGGTATGCTTATTGATGGAGTAATAGGAGTGATATTAAATTTTCTACCATTTATTATGGTTCCAGTATTAATTATTTATTTAATTATGAATTCCGTAAAAGGTTATAATAATTCAGATTATACGATAAATGATTATAAGGCGTATGTTATTAAAAAAGCTATTGAAGGTCAAGTAGAGGGTCTTGTTTATGAACCAAGATTTGGTTTACCAGAAAGCGTTTATAGTGATTTAAATGTTATGAGGCACGGAAATCGTTATCATAAGGAGGACCTCATAACTGGAAAATATAAAAATGTATATTTTGTGCAATCAGACCTTAAAGTACAATATGAAAGTAATGGCGAACATGACACAACAACTACATACTTCAGAGGCAGATGGATAGCTATTGATTATCCTAAGAAATTTAATGGAACAGTTGTAATTATAGATAATAGCTTTGCTTATGGTGTAAAAAGAAAAGAGCTTGAAAAGATACAGCTTGAAAACCCTTATTTTAATGATATGTTTACAGTAAGAGCAAGTGATATACAGTTAGGCTATTATCTCTTGACACCACAGCTTGTTGAAAAAATTATGGAGCTAAAGCAAAGTACCAACGGAAATATAGTTGCTTGTTTCAAGAATGGTTATCTACATATATTTATTAATGACAAAAAGGATTCGTTTGAGCCAAATATAAATAATGTTAATCTTATGAGTGATATACAGAAATTTATGCAAGATTTTACCCTTGTTAGTGGCACAATAGATGTTCTTGATATTAATAATAGTGTTTATGCTCAAGGCAATGCATGGCCACCTGTGCAAGCTCCATATCAAAATTATTCTAATTCTACACTGCCAAATAACAATAGTAGTTCAGGAATAGGCATACAGGGTGGAAGATTCTAAATTATTTAGGAGTAATTAAAAATGGAAGAAAATGATGTTTATAATGAATTTGATATAAATGAAAGAAATGCCAATGAATATGAGGCCGACCCAAGCGTATTTTTTAATAAAACTGGCAATCCTTTTGTGGGTTTTATGCGTTTTCTGAAAAGAAAGCCTGTTCCACCAAAAGAGATTGATGAGCAAGAAATGCTTCAAGTTCTTTCTGAGCATTTTAGCAATAGAGCAGAATATGGCAGTAAAGCTGGGATTCAGGCAGGCGGAGTAGTTGTTTCTGCCCTACTCTTGATTGTCTTTTTATTTATGTTTAAGGCTATGAATGTATGGCTTTGCTTAACCTTAGTTTTATTGTCTGCAATATCACTTGCTATATTTATTGTGTGGAACATAAAATCTTCCTCTGCTTTAAATAAAAAAGATAATAAAAGTTATACAATAGAGGAATATAAAGCACATATTATTAAAAAAGCTATTGGTGATAAGGTTTCAGAAATAATTTATGAGCCTTATTGCGGTTTGCCTCAGAGTGTATATTGCGATGTTAATATTGCTAGCAGAGGAAATACATATCATAGAGAGGACCTTATAACTGGTAAATATAATAATGTTTATTTTGTGCAATCAGACCTTAATGTATCTTCTAAAAATACTGGTTCAGAACAAAGACGCACATTTACACACTTTAGTGGTAGATGGATAGTTATTGATTATCCGAAAAAATTTAGTGGAACAGTTATAGTTAAAGATAAAGATTTTGTTGGAATAAGCAGAGATGACCTTGAAGTAATAACGCTCGAAAATCTGACATTTAATGAAATGTTTACTGTAAGCACAAATGATGTGCAGTTGGGCTATTATATCTTAACACCACAGCTTGTTGAAAGATTTATGGAATTAAAGCAGAGTTCTAAAGGAGCAATAATAGCTTGCTTTAAGGACGGTATGCTTCATATAGGCATACATAACAGAGAAAACGCATTTGAGCTTGATGTTAATAACTTAGATATTGCCAAGGATACAGAAAGCTTTGCTAAAGATTTTTCTCTTGTCAGCAAAACAATAGATATTTTAGAGGTCAATAACGGCTTTTATGCTCAAAGCAAAACACAGCCATCGCAGTATCAGAACTATTCTAATTCTACACCTCCGAAAAGTAATGGCTCAGGAATAGGCATACAGGGTGGAAGATTCTAAGGAGAGTTTATATGGCGAAAAGCTATCAGACAAACGATGTGTATAATGAGATTAATGTAAACGAAAGATATAAGGCAGAGAGAAAAGCTGACCCCAAAATATTTTTTTATAAGGAAGGCAACCCATTTTTAGGCTTTATGCACTTTTTGAGGAGAAATCCTGTTCCGCCTAAGCAGATAGATGAGCAAAAGTTAATGATAGATTTGACAGATTATGCAAGAAAGGATAAGCGTAGTAAAATAATTTCTGGTATAGTGTTTTTTGTTTCTATTATAATAATGATTATACTCAAAGGCTATTATAAAATAAACATACTAATATTTTTGGAGATAGTAGGAGCTATAATTTTAATATCGACTATCATAGCAATTATAATGTTTATTATAAAAAGCTTAGTGAATAAAGAAGACCCGAACAAATATACATTGGCAGATTATAAAAATTATGTTATCAGAAAAGCTATTGAAGGAGAGGTTCAGGAGCTTGTATATGAACCGCATTTTGGCATACCACAAAGTGTTTATAAGGATTTAAATGCTATTATTAACGGAAACACTTATCATACAGAGGACCTCATAACAGGAAAATATCACGATGTATATTTTGCTCAATCGGACCTTGTTGTAGAATATAAGGACGATGATAGTTCTATGACATATTTCAAGGGAAGATGGATAGGCTTTAATTATCCAAAGCAATTTCAGGGGACAGTTATAATAAAAGATAAAAAGTTTTTTTATGGAGCAAAGAGAAAGAAACTTAGTGACATACAGCTTGAAAATCCGCTTTTTAACGAAATGTTTACTGTAAAATCAAGTGATATGCACTTGGCCTACTATTTGCTTACACCACAGATTATAGAAAGACTTATGTATTTAAAGCAGAATGCAAAGGGTACAATTGTTGCTTGTTTTAAAGATGGAATTTTACATATATTTATAAATAATGGTCAAGATTCGTTTGAACCAAATTTACGCGAGATTAATCTTATGTCAGATATACAGAAATTCAAATATGATTTTAGCCTTGTTAGTGGTATAGCGGCAATTCTTAATATTAATGATAATATTTATGTTCAGCACAATGAAGAACCATCATATCAACAACCATATCAAAATAACCCAATGCCACCAATAAATAATAATGGCTTCTAAAATTAAGAGTAGCAATATAAATAAATTCAGATTTAATTGAGCTTATGAAAATAGATGATAATGTTTATGCAAATAATTTATATTTATTTTTTTAATTATTTAAAAATAATTTTCTTATAATTCTTTTAGATAATTATTGCTTATAGTCCGTAATATATAATTATCTAAATCAATTATTAAGGGGAATATTCCGATGTGAAGCTAACGCTTTAAGTATATTGTTAAATGAAAATTTACAGACAGCTTTAACTGTCAGAAGGAGTTTATTATGGATATTGGAATTTATATTGTTATAGGTATTGTAGCTTTAGTTCTTATCATTATTATAGGTTGGTGGATTTCTACATCAAATAATTTCCGCAGAACAGAAGTTAAAATCAATGAGGCGGAATCCGGAATAGATGTAGCCCTCACAAAGAGATATGATACACTTACAAAGATGCTCGATATTACTCGTGCATATGCAAAGCACGAGACAGATGTAATTCAAGGCACAATCGAAAAACGCCAGATGAATTCTATGCAGGACCGCTCACAGTTCAATAGTTCAATTAATGAGGCTATGGGCAGAATCAATGCTGTTGCTGAACAGTATCCTGTACTTCTTTCATCTCAGGTATATAAACAGCTTCAAATGGCTGCTTATGATGTTGAAGAACATCTTCAGGCTGCAAGGCGAGCATATAACGCAAATGTTTCTCAGTATAACCAGATGATAGTAACATTCCCTAAGAGCATTGTTGCAGGTGCAATGAGTCTTCAGAAAAAGGAATTCTTTGAGGCTGAATCAGCTAAGAGAAATGATGTAAAAATGAGTTTTTAAGTTGTAATAAATTTATGCAGGACAATTAAAAGTTTCGCTCGAGCCTTTTCTACACCAGCTTTGCTGGTGAAAGCTGCTCGTAGGGCAAGGGTAATGTCCTTGTCACTCTCCGCAGAGAGCGAAATACTTTATGCTCCTCTAAGTGCCATGAGAGTTCCCTGAAAACTACTGCATAATTTAATATTGAGAACGGCTACCGCAAGATAATTGCGATAGCCGTTTTTTTATTTCAGATATTTTGCAACGATTAAAATTTTGCAATCATCAATAATGTCTTTAAGATGGTTGGTGATAAATTCAGGGCTGTCCTTCATTCCGGTAGTTATCCAGTCGATAATAGTGCCAGTTATTCCGTAAGCAAAGAATTTAGCTACATAAACTCTGTCTAAGTCATCTACTGAATTTTCACCAGTTAATGTGCCAATAAGATTATAAAGTAGTTTTTGTGTAAGATTAAGTAGATAGGCTCTGAATTCTCCGCCATAAGATGTATGCAGGGCGTTTTTATAGAATTTAGAATTTTTTTTCAAGGTGTTGAGCATGGTTAAAAACTTTTCTGCCCAGTTATCAATTGAAAATCCATCAATAAGTTCAACTATTACATCATTATAAAATATAGTATTTAAAAGCTCGTACTTATCGTGAAAGTGGTAGTAGAATGTCTGACGGTTTATTTTAGCCTCATCTGATATATCAGAAATCGTAATTTTATCAAAAGATTTTTTCTCCATAAGATTTTTAAAGCTCTGGCTTATAACATCTTTAGTATCAATATATGGCATTACTGAACCTCCTTGAATTATTTACATTATAAATTTAATTATATCTTTTATTGGAAAATTTATCAATCCCATTTTCAAAAAACTATTATAGATTAAATGCCTATTAGATTACTGGGTAATTATAAGTTGATTTTATCTATGGCTTGTAGTATAATAAACCTATCCTAAATCGTAAATTTATGAGAGGTGAAGCCTATGCCAAAGGGCAAGGTTCTTGTTGCTATGAGTGGTGGTGTAGATAGTTCGGTTGCCGCTGTTCTTTTAAAGCGAGATTACGAGGCTGTCGGAGTAACGCTCAAGCTTTTTACAAACGAAGATATTGCACTCGATCGAACAAAGACCTGCTGCTCACTCGATGATGTTCAGGACGCAAGGAATGCCGCATTTAAGCTTGGTATGGAGCATTATGTGTTCAATTTTGGTGACCGTTTTCGTGAATGTGTTATAAACCGCTTTAATAATGCGTATATTCACGGCGATACGCCAAACCCTTGTATCGACTGCAACAGATTTATCAAGTTTGATGCACTTTTAAAGCGTGCCGAAATAATGGAATGTGATTATATCGCAACGGGACACTATGTTCGCAGAGCATATGATGAAAAAACAGGCCGTTATCTTCTCAAAAAGGGCAAAGACCATAAGAAAGACCAAAGCTATGTGCTTTATGCCTTGACACAGGAACAGCTTTCAAAAACTCTCTTTCCTATAGGTGAATATACCAAAGAGGAAACCAGAGAGATAGCAAGAAAATATGGCTTAATCAATGCAAATAAGCCTGATAGTCAGGATATTTGTTTTGTGCCTGATGGTGATTATGCTTCTTTTATAGAAAGAGATACGGGCAAACATTTTCCAGCAGGAAATTTTGTTGATGCTGAGGGAAATATTCTTGGCAAGCATAATGGCATAATTCGCTATACAATAGGTCAGCGAAAGGGTTTGAATATTTCGCTTGGTGCTCCAGCTTATGTTGTTTCTAAGGATATGGAACATAACACCGTTACACTCGGCAAGAATGAGGATTTATTCACAACAGGACTTATTGCAAATGACATAAACCTTATTTCAATAGAAAAATTAGCAGAGCCTATGAAGGTGACTGCAAAGACAAGATATAGTCAGGTTGAAAAGCCAGCAACAATATATCCGCTCGAAAATGGAGATATAAAGGTTATCTTTGACGAGCCACAAAGGGCTGTTACAACAGGACAAGCGGTAGTATTCTATTCAGGTGATATTGTTGTAGGTGGCGGAACTATTTCTAAAACAAATGTAGAATAAAATTCATTTTTGTTTAATCTTATATTAATATGGGAAAATTAAAAGTTTTGTGCAAGCTTTTTCAAAAGCTTGCAGTTTCCAAAGGTAGTCACCTACGGCAGAGCCTTTGGTCGCTCTCTGCAGAGAGCGAAATACTTTATCCTTCTAAAAGCACAGGAGGGTAGAAAAACATTCCAGTGGAATGTTTTTCGTAGGGAAGCCTCGCAAGGGGTTCCCTGAAAGATAAATGTTAGTTAAGCCTTGAAATTGATAGTTTTTCAAAGTTAATTATAAACTAATATTTATCATTGAGCTTATATTATATTTAAGGGCAAACTTAGTTCGCTTGTTCAACAGCATTAATATTATGAGAGGAAGTTAATTATGATTAGAGATGTACAGGATAAGATTTTAAAGCTTAAAAAGGAAAAAGATGTATTTATTCTTGCTCATAGCTATGTTGCAAGAGAGATTACAGAAGTTGCTGATTTTGTTGGTGATTCATTCACGCTTAGTCTTGAGGCACAGAAAACAAACGCAAAGAATATTCTCCTTTGTGGTGTTCACTTTATGGCTGAAACAGCAAAAATGCTTTCTCCCGATAAGCGTGTGTTCCTTGCAAATCCGCTTGCAACCTGCCCTATGGCCGAGCAGATGGAGCCTGATATGATTTCACAGCTCAAAAAAATGGAGCCAGATAGAACAGTTGTAGCATATATCAACACAACAGCCGCACTCAAGGCAGTATGTGATGTATGCGTAACCTCATCAACAGCCGTAAAAATCGTCAAGAATATGGAGAGTGATAAAATCTTATTTATCCCTGATTGCAACCTTGGAGATTTTGTAAAGAAAAATGTTCCTGAAAAGGATATTAAGCTTTTGCAAGGTGGCTGCCCTGTTCACGCGTCTGTTACTCTCAAGGATTTAGAGGAGGCTAAGAAGCTTCACCCAGCTGCACTTGTGCTTGTCCACCCTGAATGTATTCCAGCAGTAGTAGAGCGTGCTGATTATGTAGGTTCTACATCGGGCATCGCAAATTATGCCAAGAAATCCGACCACAAAGAATTTATTATCGGTACAGAAATGAGTATTGCAGAGGACCTTCAGTATGAATGTCCTGATAAGGATTTCTACATTCTTTCAAAGAAAATTCTTTGCCCTAATATGAAGCTTACTACCCTTAATGATGTTCTTCGTTCAATCGAAAATATTGATAGTGGTAAGGCCTTTGAGATTAAGATGACTGATGAAGAAATTGCACAATCAAGAAAGTGCATAGATGAAATGATTCGTCTTGGCAACGCATAATTTTAATTCATATATTTAAATTAATTCTGTTAAGCATATAAATAAAACGGGCTATCAAATCTGATAGCTCGTTTATGTTTTATATAAGCTTTTAATTATACTCGCTTATATATATTGATTAGTCCATTGATTTCACTTTCCATAACAGTGCCATTTTCTTTTAGCTTATATTTAACTGAAACTGGTTTATTATCGCTATTTTGAGGTTTGCTGGTTATTGTAACAGATTCATCATCATATATGTATGAAAAATCTACATCTAACTTAGTATCTCCAAGTGTCATATAGGCTGTACCATCATGGCGGAAAATAAGATAAAAGCTTCTGTCATATGGGTCTTCTACATCTAAGCCGTCTACTGTTTTTGTTTCGATATTTTCCCATTTGCCAATAGGATTAAAAGTAAAATCACTACAGCCAGACATAAAGACTGAGCCGCAAAGCACAAGTATTGAGATAATAACAGCATATAATTTTTTCATATAATCAGCCTTTCATACAGAATAAACTCTCAATATATTGTACAAAACTTTTTTATAAATTGCAAGTCTTTTGTAGCGGTGGCTCGCTGCCTTGAGCAAAACTTTTAATTTATTAGCTGCGGGCTTTTTTGCTGAATACCATTTTTAATGCTTGACCAAGCTTTGGTGGCTTGCCATAGAGAAGAACACCTACTCGATAAATAGCAGCAGCAAGCTTTCCGAGTATGAATACAGATGCAACCTGAATTGCTACCGAAATAATAATTTCCCAAGCGGCTACATCGCTCATTGCTATTCTTGCAAACATAGCGATTGGTGCTGTGAAAGGTATGTAGGATATTGTTATCATAAGAGGGCTATTAAGCTCACCACTGTTCATACCGAAAATAACAGCCATAAAGACAAATATAATTATAAACATAACTGGTGACATAATACTGCTTAAATCTTCTATTCTTGAAACAAGAGATGCTATTGCAGCAAAAACAAAGGCATATATAAAGAAAGCAAGAACAAAGAATAGTATAGCAAAAAGTGCCGATTCGATAGGGAAAGAAATTATAGATTTAAGGTCAGCAGGCATAGAGTTTAACATAACAGGAAGTGATATTGCTCCTACTCCGAAAATTACTGCTATTTGAGTAAAGCCTGCAAGCCCAGCACCGATAACCTTTCCAAACATAAGGTCTGATGGTGAGGCACAGGTTATAAGCATTTCCATAGCACGACTGCTTTTCTCTGTGACAACGCTGTTAGCAACAAGCTGTCCATATGCAAGAATAGCCATATATAGTGCCATAACAAGAATATATGTAGAAATATATGCAGTTGTTTGGTCTGTTCCAAGTGTAACAATATTTCGCTTGGCCGAGGCTGAAAGGATTTTTTCAGATTCCTGAGCAGAAATGCCCTTTTTCTCAAGCTCTGTTGTGCGGTATGCTGATGTAATAGCAGTATCCACCATATCGGTGGTTGTATCATAAATGGATTGTGTGAGCGTGATATAGTTATATTCAAGCGGTTTATTAAGAATTATAGAGAAGCTGTATAGTCCATCTTTAACGCCTGTTTGAGCATCACTTTCACTTTTTATGATTTCTACATCATAGTCGTTAAAGTTATCTGTAATAGCTTTTACGATTACATCGTCTTTTTCGTAAGCCTTGTTTACAACTGCGATTTTTGGTTTTTCTGTTTCTTCGTCACTACTATCAGAGGAAGTAAGTCCAATAATAAGTGCAGGCAAAAATGATGTAAGAATCAAAGTAGCAACTACAAGTATTGTACTGATTATAAATGCCTTATTTTTAATTACAGAAATATATTCAAAGCCAAGAATAGTTTTAAAGGCACTCTTTCTTTTGGTTTTCATATTTTGTCCTCCGTATATTCAACAAAAATATCATTTAAGGTCGGCTGTATAATACCCATTCCATCAATATCTATTCCGCTTGAGGAAATAAGATTATATAGTGACTGTTTTGAGGACGGTTCCTTTAATTTGACCTTAACTCTGTTATCAATTTCATTATCGGCTTCGGCTGAGATTATCTCATTAGAGAATTTCTCAAAGATAAGCTTGAGAATATTTTTATAATCAAGTGAATCAATAGCTATCATATCTCTACGATAACTGCGTTTTATGTCATTGATAGCACCATTAAGAACGATTGTGCCACCATTAAGAATTGCAATATCTTCACAAAATTCTTCGATATAGTTCATTTGATGGCTTGAGAAAAATACTATGGTGTCTTCATTGATAAGCTCTTTGATAATATCCTTTAAAAGCATAGCGTTGACAGGGTCAAGGCCAGAGAAAGGCTCATCGAGAATTACAACTGGAGGTTTGCACATAACTGCCGCTGCAAGCTGAATTTTTTGTTGATTACCTTTAGAAAGGGTTTCAAGCTTGTTATTGGCATATTCTGTCATATAAAGGCGTTCAAGCCATTGCTTTGAAGATGAGATGGCATCATTTTTACTTAAACCATGAAGCCTGCCAAAATAAACAAGCTGGTCGATAATTTTTTTCTTTGGATACATTCCTCTTTCTTCTGGCAAGTATCCGATAGTCAGTTCATTTCTGTTGATTGGCTTATCATCGACAAGAATTTCTCCACTATCTGCAGGGAAAACCCCCATAATAATTCTGATAGTGGTAGTTTTGCCAGCACCATTTCTACCAAGCAGACCTAAAGCTTTGCCACTATGGGCATTAAGGCTTATTCCACGAAGAACTTCTTTTTCGCCGAATGACTTAGTAATATTATTTACTATAAGCTGCAAAATTTTTCCTTCTTTCTTTCTATTGTCTTAGCTACATAATACAATATACGGCACTTATTGTCAATGTTATATACATATTTTTTATATTTAATTTTAAAAAGTTGATATTTTATACTGCTTGTGATATATTTATTTTATTATTAAAATTAATAGCTTTTAAGAATAGAGGTGATTTATAATAAAAAACACTCAAGATAATATATTTTTGGAAACCGAAAAAAGTGACCCTGACTTAAAGAAATCTATGAATCAATTTCGTAGAACTATATTTATACTTATTGCCATAGTTGTTTTTTCGGCTATTATAGCAACTGCGATATTATTCTTTAAAATCAATTCTTTACATTCAGAGCCATTTTTTAAGATGATTTCTGCCTCAAAAAATACGTTTACTGCTTATAGTGCAAGGGTTGACGCTACTTTAGAAAACCCATTTAAAGATAGATTTAGTACACTTACGGGCAGATATGAAATCAATCTAGACGACAAAAAGCTTACTGCGGAATTTGATATTATTTCCAAGCCAATTACAAGCACTTCTAAAAAGGAAGATAAGATAAATATAAAAATAAATTGCGTAGGTAATGGTGGGAAAATTCTTTATAATCAAAATGACAAGACAGAAATTATAGATATAACTGAGAAAAATGCTGAAAATTTCTTTGCTTTATTTTCTGAAACTAAAGATTTTAGCATAACAAATTTCAATAATGATTGGCAGGGCCTTATAGATAAAATAGGTTGGCAGGATTATGTTAATGCTGATGAAATCGAAAATTCGCTGGCTAATATTTATAATATTCTAAGTAGTGATGAGGGCAAAACTGAAATTCTTGGTTTAACCACAGAAAGCACTGAAAATGGCGATATTATGAGTTTTGCTATGAAACCATACTCAATAGCTGATTGTATACTTACAAATAGTCAAGCTGTTTTTAAGAGAAACAAAGATTACAGCTATTATAGAAAGCTAATTGATGATAATAAATCAACATTAGATAGCCTTGTAATAAATTTTGATGTAACAATTTCTAAGGAAGGCTTTTTAAAAGAGATTTCCGCAGATAATCTTGGCATTAAATTCAATTTGAAAATAAGCGATATTAAATCATAATTGTTTGATTTTTTACAAACAAAAATGGCGTTCAGACTTATTCAATCTGAACGCCATTGCTGTATTTAATGATTAACCTTGTGCAGAACTTTCTGCATCGCTTGCAGTTTTAGATTCTGTTGAAGTTTCCTTGCTTGCTTTGCTTGAAGTCTTGGATTCTGTTGAAGATTCTGTGTTTGCTTCACTTGAAGCCTCTGAAGATTCGTCCTTTGAGTTATCGGAATCAGGAATAACTCTTGATGGTGTATATTTATTATATGCAGCATCATTGAATTCGTAATCAATTTTCTTTCCTTGCTCTTCGATATACTTATCGAATTCATCGTCTTTTATAGAGTGAAGAATTTTAGAACGATAGTTGCTTGTGTTATTCTTATCAAGTGCGGAACTTACTTCGTCGGCAATAGGTGTCTTATAAAGGAAGTAGTATGCGGAAGAAGTTGCAACATAAGCAGCCTCATTATCTTTCATTTCCTTGAGCTTTTTCTTGACTTCATCACCAAATACGAAGTTTTCATTGCTCAAATCTTCTATTGATGATTGTACCGAGCTGCTTTTTGTTGTAGAAGAATTAGAGCTTTCGGTTGAGCTTTCAGTAGAAGCTTCAGATGAAGTTGTTTCAGGCTGACTTGATTTTTCTGAAGAGGCTGATGAGGTTGTTTCTTGGCTTGATTTGCTTGAGCTTTCAGTAGATGATTCGGAAGGATAATCTTTATCATATTGTGCAGCAACATCATCTATTGTTTTGCCTTGCTCATTTATGATTTTTACATATCTTTCATATTGAGCTTTGACAACCTCCTTTTCTTCGTCAGTCATAGTTGTAGATTTTCCGTTGCTATCTGTTTTGTTTAAAGAGGTTGTAAGATATTTATAGCTTACATAGTTTTCTTTGAAATATTTTTCAAGCTCGCTATCCTTAACTTCCTTACTGCCTCCCTCGCCATAAAGCTTATTGAAAAGCTTGTCTTTTTCGAGAGCAGTCTTGATTATTGCGTTCTTATATGAATTTTCGGAAATACCCATAGCCTCATAGCTTTGCTTAGACATAACCCACATATCAGAATATGAGTAATATCCATAGAAAGCACTCTTATCAGTATAAGTAGCGTTTATTTCGTCATCTGTTATATTAATCTTATTATCCTTGCAAAGCTTATCGAGAGTCATTTGCTCTACGCAAAGCTCCTTTGCTCTGTCACGAATCCATTGGTCGCCTGTTTTCTTATCAATAGTTTCGCTGAGAACAACATTGCCAGATTTGCCAGTTTTTTCTTTGGCTTCGCTATATGCTTGAGTCATATAATAGATATATGTGCCAACAGAAAGAGTTTCATCATCATTTTTCTTAACGCTCCATGAAGTATCTGCACAGCCAGCCATACTCAAAAGCAAAGCACCACAGATTGTAGAAGCAGCAATTTTTTTTATAGCATTTTTCATTATAAACTTTCCATCCTTTCGGAATATTATACAAATATAATTTATTATACCTCAAAATTATTCAAATGTCTACTTTAAAATGTCTACTTTTTGCAAACTTATTTTATAAGCATATACAAAAAGGCATAGCTCAATTAAGCTATGCCTTTAGCAGTCAGATATACTGCGGTTTTAAATTATTCATAAAGTGGAAATTTAGCGCAGATTTCGTTTACACCTGCACGAATATCATCTGCGTTGCCCTCAAAATCATTTACGCAAAGTGAAATGAAGTCAGCAATCTTGTCCATTTCCTCAACGCCAAGACCTCTTGTAGTAACCGCAGGAGTACCAATTCTGATACCGCTTGTTACGAATGGACTGCGTGGCTCGTTTGGAACAGTATTTTTATTAACAGTTATATAAACCTCGTCGAGTCTATGCTCAAGTTCCTTGCCAGTGATTTCTCTATCACGAAGGTCAAGGAGCATAACATGGTTGTCTGTACCGCCAGAAACAAGGTTAAGACCTCTTGAAACAAGACCATTAGCAAGAGCCTTAGCGTTCTTAACGATATTTTCGCCATATGTCTTGAATTCAGGTTTGAGAGCCTCACCAAAGCAAACTGCCTTAGCAGCGATTATGTGCATAAGCGGACCACCTTGAGTACCAGGGAAGATAGCCTTGTTAATCTGCTTTGAGTATTCCTCATTGCAAAGAATAAGACCACCTCTTGGACCTCTAAGGGTTTTATGAGTAGTAGTTGTTGTGAAGTGTGCATATGGAACTGGGCTTGGGTGAACGCCTGCTGCAACAAGACCGGCAATATGAGCCATATCTACCATAAGATATGCACCGACCTCATCAGCAATCTCTCTAAAACGCTTGAAGTCGATAATTCTTGGATAAGCACTTGCACCGCAGACAATCATCTTTGGCTTAACTTCTTTAGCGATTTCAAGAACCTTGTCGTAGTTGATTCTGTGTGTTTCAGGGTCAACGCCATAAGGGACGAAGTTGAAGTATTTACCAGAAATATTTACCGGTGAACCGTGAGTAAGATGTCCGCCCTCGCTTAGTGACATACCCATAACAGTATCACCTGGCTCAAGCATTGCAAAATAAACTGCTGTATTAGCCTGAGCACCTGAATGTGGCTGAACATTAGCATATTCTGAACCGAAAAGCTTGCAAGCTCTGTCGATAGCGATTTGCTCTACAACATCAACGCATTGGCAGCCACCGTAATATCTCTTTCCAGGATAGCCCTCAGCATATTTGTTTGTAAGAACTGAACCCATAGCCGCCATAACAGCAGGAGAAACGATATTCTCAGAAGCGATAAGCTCAAGGTTTCTGCGTTGTCTTTTAAGTTCATCGTTCATTGCAGCAGCGACATCTGGGTCGTATTTAGCGACAAGACCGATTGAATCGCACAAATCTTTGTACATTTTAATAACCCCCATTTTTTATTTTTTCTACATTATACCCTATTATAGTTAAATAATCAAGCATAGACGATTTTTTGCAACAAAATCAATTTTAATATATTGTAAAAAATATCTATATAATATTCCTTTCTGTATTTAATTTCAAATTTATACTAATGGTAATAATTTTATAGTGAATATTTATTTTAGCAGTTTTTCACGCTCTTTATAATCGGGCAGATATTTTTCTATTAAGGCATAAAAAGCTTTGCTGTGATTTTTATGTTTGATGTGTGCAAGTTCGTGAACAACAACATAATCAATGGCTTCATCAGGATAACGCATTAGCAAATAAGAGAAGCAAATACTATCCTTACCGCTGCAACTTCCAAAACGAGTTTTTGCAGCGGTGATTTTTAATGCCGTTGGATATAAGTTCATAAGCTTAGAATAGTATGCAACTTTATCAGGCAGAATTTTCTTAGCTTTTTCTATTAAGGATTTGACCTCATCTTCAGAAACTTGGCTTGGATATTTTTCGGTTCTAGCTTTTATCTTTTCAAGATTTTTAGTTATCCAGTCATTTTTTGATGTAACAAAACGGTCTATTTCTGATTTAGGAAAGCCATATGGTGAGCGGACTATTATATCTAAATTCTTAGAAATCTCAAGAGAAATAGATTTACGCTTAGAGCGTATCAATTTGTATTCATACATTGAAATCTTCCTTTCGTTATTAAATAATAACATAATTTTCAGAAAAACACATCACAAGATTTATATAAGGCAAGGTTGACAATCAAAAAATATATGAGTATAATGTTAGTTATAGAACAGTTAGTTACGAAACAATTTGTAAACTAACAATTTTAAGGAGATGATTCTTTTGGCATATAAGCATACAATCGGATTTGAGCTTAGAGCTGTAAATAATATGTTGCATAGACAGATTATTGCTTCTGAAAACATAAAGCGTGTTGATGAGCTGACAGGTGCTACAGGCTGGCTTATAGGCTATCTTGTACATAATCGTGATAGGGATATTTTTCAGAAGGATATAGAAAAAGAATTTTCTATCCGCCGTTCGACAGCCTCAAAGGCTTTATCTATTATGGAAGAAAAGGGACTTATCAAGCGTGAATCCGTACCATATGATGCAAGACTTAAAAAGCTGGTTTTAACTGATAGGGCGATTGAACTTAATAAAATTATCGAAATTGATATTGTAGAAATCGACAAAAAAATGACAGCAGGTCTTAGCGATGAAGAAATCAGTGCATTTATTGCAACAATTCAAAAAATCAAAAAAAATTTAGAGTAGAGCAGGAGGTAAAAATATGGTTAGAAAGCTCTTAAGAAGTGTAAGAGAGTATAAAAAGCACTCTATACTTGCACCTGTCTTTGTTATTTTTGAGGTTATAATGGAGGTTGTAATACCACTTCTTATGGCGAATCTGATAGATTTCGGTATAGATGATGGCAACCTTGAATATATCGTAAAAATGGGCGTTGTGCTTGTAGTATTTGCGCTTATATCCTTGATTTTTGGCATACTTTCGGGACGAAGTGCAGCTATAGCATCAGCCGGGTTTGCGAAAAATCTTCGTAAGGATATGTATTACAAGGTTCAAAATTTCTCTTTTTCAAATATAGATAAATTTTCTACTGCAAGTATCGTAACAAGACTTACAACAGATATAACTAATGTTCAGAATGCTTATATGATGATTATAAGAGTTGCGGTTCGTGCTCCGATAATGCTCATATGTGCATTGGTTCTTGCTTTTAATGTAAACTCATCTATGGCGCTTATATTCCTATATATTGTGCCTATTCTTGCAGTAGGCTTGTTCTTTATAATGTCTAAGGCACACCCGATATTTGAGCGTGTTTTTAAAACTTATGATAAGTTGAATAATGTTGTGCAAGAAAATCTTTATGGAATAAGAGTTGTAAAGTCTTTTGTAAGAGAAGACCACGAGAATGAGAAATTCGGCAAAATCTCGAAATCCATTTTTAAGGATTTTAGTAAGGCAGAAAGACTTCTTGCTTGGAATATGCCACTTATGCAGTTCTGTGTTTATACTTGTATGCTTTTGATTTCATGGTTCGGGGCAAGACTTATAGTTCTCTCTGGCAATGACCCGGCTGTTGGTATGACAACAGGTCAGCTTATGAGTCTTATAACCTACGCAATGCAGATTCTTATGAGCCTTATGATGCTTTCAATGATTTTTGTTATGATTATCATTTCTCGTGCATCTATGGAGAGAATAACAGAAATTCTCGATGAAGAAAGCGACATCACAAATGGCGAAAATCCAGTAAAGGAAGTCAAGGACGGCTCTATTATTTTTGATAATGTCAGCTTTGCATATAAGAAAGATGCTGACGAAATGTGCCTGAGTGATATTTCAGTTTCGATTAAATCTGGCGAAACGGTCGGTATAATCGGTGGAACGGGTTCAGGTAAGACAAGCCTTGTAAATCTTATCCCAAGACTTTATGATGTTACAAAGGGTAAGCTTACAGTCGGCGGACTTGATGTCAAGGATTACGATATAGAGGCTTTGCGTGATTCTGTTGCGGTTGTTTTGCAGAAGAATGTTCTTTTCTCAGGAACGATTAAAGAAAATCTCCGCTGGGGTAATGAAAATGCAACAGATGAAGAAATTGTCAATGTATGTAAGCTTGCACAGGCAGATAGCTTTGTTTCGACCTTTCCAAAGGGCTATGATACATATATCGAGCAAGGCGGTACAAATGTTTCAGGCGGTCAGAAGCAAAGACTTTGCATAGCAAGAGCCTTGCTTAAAAAGCCGAAGATTCTTATTCTCGACGATTCTACGAGTGCAGTTGATACCAAGACAGATGCGCTTATCAGAAAAGCTTTTGCTGAAGAAATTCCTGACACAACAAAGATTATCATAGCACAAAGAATTTCCTCAATCGAAAATGCTGATAAGATAATCGTTATGGACGATGGCGGTATAAATGCTGTCGGCACACATGAAGAGCTTCTCAAGACAAATGAAATTTATCGTGAGGTTTATACTTCACAGACAAAAAGCTCACAGCAGTAAAATTCATACAGAAAGGAATGAGATTTAATGAGTAATCAAAAACAAGCAAAAAAACCTGTAAGAAGTAAAAATACAGGTAAAACCGCAAAAAGACTTCTTTCGTATGTTTTTAAATATAAAGGCAGATTGGTTGTAGTTCTTATATCAATCCTTGCAAGTGCATTAACAGGTGTTGCGTCCTCGCTTTTCTTGCAAACACTTATAGATGATTATATAGAGCCTCTTTTGATTGAGGCTGTCCCGAATTTTGCAGGACTTTTCAAAGCAATAATCTTTATGGCTGGAATATATATTATAGGCATTGTGGCTACGCTTTTATATAACCGACTTATGGTTACAGTTGCACAGGGTGTTCTTAAAGATATTCGTGATGAAATGTTTGAGCATATGCAGACCTTGCCTATAAAATATTTCGATACACATTCACACGGCGATATTATGAGCCGTTATACAAATGATACCGATACGCTCAGACAGATGATTTCTCAAAGTCTGCCACAGATGTTCTCATCACTTATTACAATAGTTTCGGTATTCTTTGCAATGCTTGCAACAAATATATGGCTTACACTCCTTGTAGTAGTTTTCGTATCATTTATGCTTTTTGTTACAGGTAAAATTGCTGGCAAAAGTGCAAAATACTTCGTCAAGCAACAGCAGTCAATAGGTGATATCAATGGATATATAGAGGAAATGATTAACGGTCAGAAGGTTGTTAAGGTTTTCTGTCACGAAGAAAAGGCAAAAGAGGGCTTTGATGAGAAAAACGAAGAACTTTGCAAAAATTCCGCAGCCGCAAATATGTTTGCGAATGTTCTTATGCCGGTTATGAATAACCTTGGTAATGTTCAGTACATTCTTATTGCGATAATCGGCGGTGTTTTCGCTGTTAATGGAATTGGTGGAATTACGCTTGGTGCTATTGCATCATTCTTACAGCTTTCTAAGTCATTCACACAGCCTATGGGACAGATTTCCCAACAGCTCAATGCAGTTATTATGGCTCTTGCAGGTGCAGAGAGAATTTTCGAGCTTATGGACGAAGAATCAGAGGTTGATGATGGTTATGTAACTCTTGTCAATGTAAAGTATGGCAAAAATGATGAACTCGTTGAAGTTGAGGAGCGTACAGGAATATGGGCTTGGAAACACCCACATTCAGATGGAACAGTATCCTATACAAAGCTTGAGGGAAAAGTAGAGCTTCACGATGTAGATTTTGGCTATGTTAAAGACAAGATAGTTTTGCATGATATAACACTTTATGCCAAGCCTGGACAAAAGGTTGCCTTTGTTGGTGCAACTGGTGCAGGCAAAACAACTATAACAAACCTTATCAATAGATTTTATGATATTGCAGACGGTAAGGTTCGCTATGATGGCATTAACATAAACAAAATCAAGAAAAGCGACCTCCGCCGTTCTATTGGTATAGTTTTGCAAGATGTTAATTTGTTTACAGGAACAGTTATGGATAATATCCGCTACGGTAATCTTAATGCAAGCGATGAGGAATGTATAGCTGCCGCAAAGCTTGCTAATGCAGACGGTTTTATCAGACATTTGCCAAATGGCTATAATACAGTTATTTCAGGTAGTGGTTCAGACCTTTCACAAGGACAGCGACAGCTTTTATCTATTGCGAGAGCGGCAGTTGCAGACCCGCCTGTTATGATTCTTGATGAGGCTACAAGCTCGATTGATACAAGAACAGAAGAAATCGTACAGCGAGGAATGGACGGGCTTATGTATGGCAGAACAGTATTTGTCATAGCACATAGGCTTTCAACTGTAAGAAATTCAGATGTAATAATGGTTCTTGAATTAGGAAGAATTATTGAGCGAGGAAGCCACGAGGATTTGATAAAACAGCACGGACAGTATTATAGACTGTATACAGGTGCGTTTGAACTGGAATAAGATTTAAAAACTTTCCTAAGACAATTAAAAGCGGCGAGCCGCCGCTCCCAAGACGCGGAATCGCTCGACAAGTCTCGCTCGTAGTTGATTAGGGAAGATAGTTGACGCGGTCGGGGGAACTACCGATTAACTAACAAACTTCCCCAAGACATTTAAAGTTTAGGTCGAGCCTTTTCAAAGGCTCGCGGATTCCAAAGGCAGAGCCTTTGGTGGGTTTTAAGGGCGAAGCCCTTAACCTGTCTTGCCTTCTAAAGGCGGACTTTGTCCGCCTTTAATACTAATGTTGCTAACAAAAGAATCCAATCGGTGGACATAGTCCACCGATGAGGGAGCAAAAAAATGTTAAGGGCGTTGCCCTTAAAACCTACGAGGGACTCCGTCCCTCGACCCTGCAAGCCTTTAAAAAGGCTTGAGCGAAACTTTTGTTTTTCTAAGATAAGTACGCAGTATAAACAAGCTGAATTTCAGCCAAAATAAAAATATACTTAATTCTTAAATAATTTCCACCGAACCAACCTGATTAAAAAATCGGGTTGGTTTTGGTGCTTATAAAGATAATGTCAAGGCTACTAACCTTAGCCTTAGGAGTTGTATTATTATGTTATTCTCAAAGAAAAATTCTACTGAAAATACAGGCAGCATAGAATATATTATCGTCGGTCTTGGAAACCCTGGTTCTCAATATGAAAATACCCGTCATAATGCTGGCTTTATCACCCTTGATACAATCGCCAAGAAAAACGACATCAAGGTGGATAGACTAAAGTTTAAGTCACTTTGCGGAACGGGTAAAATCGGCGGAAAGCGTGTTCTACTTATGAAACCGTCAACCTTTATGAACCTTAGCGGTCAAGCCGTCACAGAGGCTATGGCTTTTTATAAAATTCCGCCTGAGCATACTATTGTTATATTCGATGATATTTCCCTTGAACCGGGTAAACTCCGTATCCGCAGAAAGGGCAGTGACGGCGGTCATAACGGCATTAAAAATATCATCTACCTTTCAGGAAGCGACAAATTTCCAAGAATTAAGGTTGGCGTAGGTGCAAAGCCAAATCCACACTGGGAATTAGCCGACTGGGTACTTTCAAGATTTACAGAAAGCGAAATGAAATCCCTGACCGAGGCCGCAGAGAATGCCACCAAAAGCGTTGAATATATGGTAAATGAACAGACTGACAAGGCAATGAATCTCTTTAATTCGTAATCAAACCCAAATAAATTATTAGGTACAAAAATGAAATTTTTAGATAATATATTGTATAAAATTCCAGAATACAGAGAGCTTTCAAGAGCTATCGACTTATCCCGTCTGCCCGCTTGCGTGACGGGGCTTTCGACTGTCCATAAATCTCACCTTATATATTCTCTTTGTCGTGAAAAACAAGCCCCCGCTCTTGTAATTGCCGCTGATGAGCAAGAGGCTCAAAGCTTTTGTGCAGATATTTCCGCTATGGGACTTAAAGCACTTTATTATCCCGCAAGAGATTTCATTTTCTATGATATGGCTGGACGCTCGCACGAATACGAACATCAACGCATACACGCCCTTTTTGCCTTGCAAAATAAGCTATGTGATGTAGTAGTCGCTTGCATTGACGGCTTATTGCAGTATACCATTCCAAGTAAAAGCCTTAGAACTGCGACTATATCCGCACATATCGGCGATGAAATTCCACTCGATAAAATTGTACTTTCACTTGTAAATGCAGGCTATGAACGCACCGAGCAGGTTGAGGGAACTGGACAATTCGCCGTCCGAGGTGGTATTCTTGATTTCTTTCTTACAACAGAAACAAGACCTATGCGTGTAGAATTCTGGGGAGATGAAATCGACAATATTTCCTATTTCGACCCCGAAACCCAAAGAAGAACAACCGAAACCTGCGATTCATTCATAATCACCCCATCAACGGAAATTCTTATCAACGATAAAGAAAAGCTTATAGAAGCAATTACCAAAAAAGCCACTTCACTTCGTGGCAAAACTTTCGCAATAGCAAAGGAAAAGCTTTTAAACGAATGTGATATTCTCAGAGATACGGGCAATCTTCCTTGCGTTGACAAGTTCTATTCGCTGATTTATCCTAAGAGCGAAACATTATTCGATTATATAGATAATGATATGCTTGTTTTTGTTTCAGAACAAGTCAATCTTCGTGAACGAATGAAATCCGTTATGTGGCAGTGGCACGAGGATATTAAGGACTACTTTTCAGACGGAACTCTCTGCAAAGGACTCGATACATTCTCACTTGATTATCAGGATTATCTCGATAATGTTCAGCACCGTAATACTATTCTTTTAGACAATTTTGCAAGAGGAACTTCCGACTTGACACTCCGAGAACTTTTCAATATGAGCGTCAAGCGTCTTTCCATATGGAGTGGTTCTGTTTCAATACTTTGTGACGATTTAGACGCTATGCTCGCTCAAGGATATACAGTGGTCGTACTCTGCGGAACAGAAAAAGCCGCAAAAAATCTCTGCGATGATTTAAAGACTCACGATAAAAATGCCATTTTTATTGCAAATGATTCTCCTCTCGGAGAAAATAAGCTTTATGTTGCAGCTGGCAGTCTTTCGGCTGGTTTTGAATATCCTGCGGCTAAATTTGCTCTGATAACACACGGTCAAGTCAGCATAGCAACAAAAAAACGCCGTAAAAAGCATACAAACGGTCAAAGAATTTCAAGCATTACCGACCTTTCAATCGGTGACTATGTAGTTCATTCCATACACGGAATAGGCATTTTTGACGGCATACACAAGATAGAAACCCAAGGCGTAACCAAAGATTACATCAAGATAAAATACGCAAAGCAAGATGTTCTCTATGTTCCCGTAACACAGCTCGATCTTGTCGCAAAATATATCGGCCCTCGTGAGGATAGCACTGTCAAACTCCATAAGCTTGGCGGTACAGAGTGGCAAAAGACCAAAACAAAAGTACGCACAGCCGTTAAAGATATTGCCCACGAGCTTATAAAGCTTTATAGCGAGCGTATGAAAGCACAAGGTCACGCTTTTCCAAAGGATACCGAATGGCAAAAGGATTTCGAGGCTCGTTTTGAATACGAAGAAACTCCCGACCAGCTCCGTTGCATTGAAGAAATCAAAGAGGATATGGAGCGAACCGTTCCTATGGAAAGACTGCTCTGCGGAGATGTTGGTTTCGGCAAAACAGAAGTTGCACTTCGTGCCGCCTTTAAATGCGTAACCGACTCAAAACAGTGTGCCTTACTTGTCCCTACAACAATTCTTGCGTGGCAACATTATCAGACAATCCTCCGCAGATTTGAAGGTTTTCCCGTAAATATAGAATTACTTTCAAGATTCCGAACCGCCAAAGAGCAGAAAGAAATCATTAAAAAACTCAAAAACGGTGATATTGATATAATTGTCGGCACTCACCGACTTCTCGGCAAGGATATTGAGTTCCGAGATTTAGGCTTAGTCATAATTGACGAGGAACAGCGTTTCGGCGTCGCTCAAAAGGAAAAATTCAAGGAAATGCGTAAGAATATTGATGTTCTCACACTTTCCGCTACACCTATTCCAAGAACACTTAATATGGCTATGTCGGGTATTCGTGATATGTCCGTTTTAGAGGAAGCCCCACAAGACAGACACCCTGTTCAGACCTATGTCCTCGAACAAGATAACGGTGTTATAAACGAGGCAATTCGCCGAGAATTACGCCGAGGCGGTCAGGTATTCGTACTTCATAATTCCGTTGAAACTATATCTCAAAGAGCCGCCAAGATTCAGCTTGATATTCCCGAAGCAAAGGTCGGTTTCGGACACGGCAAAATGAACGAAAACGAACTTTCCGAAATCTGGCGAAAAATGCTCGAAGGCGAAATAAATGTCCTTGTCTGCACAACGATTATCGAAACAGGCGTTGACCTGCCTAACGCCAATACTCTCATAATTGAAAATGCCGATAGAATGGGACTTTCCCAGCTACACCAGATTCGTGGACGAGTTGGCAGAAGTTCTCGCCGAGCTTATGCCTACCTCACCTTTACAAGAAACAAAGTCCTAAGCGAAATCGCCCAAAAGCGACTTTCAGCTATTCGTGAATTTACAGAATTTGGGTCAGGCTTCAAGATTGCTATGCGTGACCTCGAACTCCGAGGAGCAGGAAATATCCTTGGTGCTCAACAGCACGGTCATATGGAAGATGTCGGATACGATATGTATTTAAGATTGCTTGGTGATGCTGTCAGTGAAGAAAAGGGCGAAGAAAATCCCGATAGGGATATTGATTGCCTTGTTGATATACACATTGAGGCACACATTCCGGAAGACTATATCGAGAATCTCAGCCATAGACTTGAGATTTACCGCAGAATTTCCGAAATTCGCACAGAAGAAGATTTAAGCGATGTTACAGATGAATTGATAGACCGTTTCGGCGACCCGCCTAAATCCGTACTCGGACTTCTCACGATTGCACTTGTCAGAAGTAAGGCAGAGGGTTCAGGAATTTATGAGATTAAACAGCGTGATGGCTATGCTATGATGTTTGTAAGAAATATAAAGACGCCTGCGGTTGCAGATATTATAAGTCGAATGAAGAGCAGAGCAACCCTTAGTGCGACAAATAAACCATATATAGCTATTAAAATGCAGCCGAATGAAAAAATTTTGGATTTATTATGCACAACCTTAGATATTAAGGGCATAGGATAGGGCTTTGCGTTATATATATATAAATTTTTCAGGTGATTATTATGGAAAAACAAAAACCATCTAAAAATTCAATCCTCGTTTGGCGTATAAGAGCCACTCTTATTTTATTTGGCACCGCATTTATACTTGGTGCTTTATTCGTGTTTTTCCCAATAATATCATCTATCATCGCTACTCTTATAATAATAGCATATATTCTTGCTATAACTATTTATTGCCCTAAGCTCTATAAGCATACAAATTTCTATTTAGTCGGAAATAACCTCACCATAGAGCAAGGCTTTTTTGTCAGGCGTAAGTGTATGCTTAGTCCTGAACGCATTCAATATATTATAACTCTGAGCGGACCTATTCAACGCCACTTAGGCGTTTGTTCTCTATCGTTTATGACAGCAGGTTCTACTCAAACACTGCAAAATATCACCCCAGAGGACGCACTAAAAATAAAAACCGCTCTCGACCTTTCAAAAAAGGAGGTGCGTAGTGAAAGAAAGAAGTCTTAAAAAACAACACCCTTTCGCTATGCTGTCAAAATTGACAGGCTCAGCACTTCTACTTTTGTTGCCGGTAATACAGCAGTTGTTATATAGACCACAGAACGCAATTGAAATAATCGGTTCAATGGGTATTTCAGCACTTTATGCCATAGGAGTTATAACTGTTGCACTTATTTTCTATAATACCTGTCGATATAAAAGGGTCGCAAATGGCATATATCTTGAGCGTGGAGTTTTGATAAAGCGAAAATACACTGTTCCGTTTGAAAATGTTTCAACTATAACTGTTGATAGAAATATTTTCGCAGCTATTTTTAATGCAGCAAAAATAAATATAGATACACCCGCAGGCTTCAGCAAAAAGCGAGATATTTCCCTCTATATGCGTAGAAGTAAAACTCGTTTTATAATTATTAAAATGCTCGACGGCCTAAAAACAAGCTATGTATATATTGCAGGAAATTTTCGTATGGTGCTTATGTCAGCCCTTTGGTCAAACCCAATGACAGGCTTGCTCTTGCTTGCACCACTTATTCAAAAGACAGGTAATATTCTTGGTAAGGAATTTAACAGCATAGTAATTAAATCCGTCGATTTCCGGACAAACCTTGTTTCAGTCGGCATTACACCAGCTGCGGCAACTATCGCAAATATTCTTGTACTTGGCTGGGCAGTCGCTATGCTTTTTCAGTTTTTTAGGTATGCAAGATTTTCCTCAAAGCGTATTGGTGATTATATTGCCATAACAAGAGGAATCGGAGTTAAAAACGAACGCTATACAAAAATTCATGAGGTTTCGGCTCTTACTATAAGCCGTACACTTTCTATGGCTATGCTCAAGCTGAGAAGTGCAGGAATTTTCGCCGTAGGCTCTGGCAAAGATAAGGGCGATAAAAGCCTTATCGCAATAGCCGCTAATGACCGAGAGCTTGCCTCTGCAATTAAGGGCATAGTTGGCTTTGATACTCACTATAAAAGACGCTTACGCCCCGAAAAGAGCCGATTTTTCTCATATATTATGGTTCCACTAATAGCTATGGGAACAGTTTTTGCGGCGGTCAGTCTGCTTATATTTGTGCCATTGCTTGACGATTTGTATTTCACCGCATTGTTAATATCTCTTGCTCCGCTTGCGTGGTGGATAGCCTTTCGTATTTATGCGTTTTATAATTCCTCAATCGGATATAATAAAAGCTGTGCTATGTTCTGCGGATATAGAAAGCTTTCACTTGTCGAGTATGTAATCCCATATCAACATATACAGTTCGTTGAAATCAGGCAAAATCTTTTTCAGCAACATTCAGGCTTTTGCAATGTCAGAGTTTATCTCTATTATGAACAAAAAGCGATTCATACAGTTAAGCACTTAAGATTAGCCGATGCCGAAGAAATAGTCAAACAAATAGAAAAAAGAATAGGTAGCTAAAAACTCACACTAAGACACCTAAAAGTTTCGCTCAAGGCGGCGAGCCGCCGCTCCCAAGACGCGGAATCGCTCGA